>Ga0099800_1118_pt1 | contig 21829 bp, 16 predicted proteins | sample Uncmet6_SortRC_1_FD_89868 | JGI IMG/M metagenome (GOLD analysis project Ga0099800, IMG submission 89868) | Marine eukaryotic communities from CALCOFI LINE 67, Pacific Ocean - CN11_C50_N6_SortRC_1 | ecosystem: Environmental > Aquatic > Marine > Oceanic | place: Pacific Ocean: Monterey Bay... | reverse complement strand
TTTTCTAGAAAGTGCGGTTATTGGCAAACAGCTGAAACATCGCTATATGTGCATCAAAAAGCCCGTGGTTTGGGCCTTGGTAAGAAATTAAAAAAGCAAACCATGCTGGTTGCTAGAGATTTGGGTTTTCATTCTATTATCTCAAGAGTGGTATCTACTAATGAGCCTTGCAATGCCTTGAATATATCTCTTGGCTTTGAGCTGGTGGGTGTATTTAAGGAGGTCGGTTATAAGTTTGGTAGGTATCATAATATGAATTTTTATCAATATATTTTCACCGATAAAAAGTGATAAGTGCTTGCAGCTCGAGGGCTGGATAAATTTGTTTTCTATGATTGATCAGTGTCAATTTTTCATACAAGTGTCAGCTGGTATGGCTTGACTAGCTTAGCATTGCTAATGATGGCAGCTTTCAAGAAAGACATTTCAGGGTATTGGTTGTCTTTGACGGACTGGAATATTTCTTGCTGGTGTCTAGTCGGGCAAGTCTCGCTTTGAAAAATTACCTCGATGCCCAACCTTTTGAACCCAGGCCTAAAAAATATCTCGTTCCAGCTGAGAACAATATATTTTCTCAACCCAAGGTAGGTTCGTTGGCCTAGTTCACCACCTTTTTTTTGATATTTGATCTCGATATCGGCTTAAGTTTGACAGCCGCATTTTGTCTTAACTAACTAGATTAGGATTTTTATGAAATACTATATTCTCGTTGTATCTCTGACCCTTTCATGTTTTGCCTGTAGCTCCGACTCCGGAATCAGCAGTTTGAAATTAACCCAATATAGTGAAGCTAAACTGTGGAAAGAAGCGAGGCTGCCATATGTCATCATTGAAGAAGGTTTCTCGGAAAAAAAGCTGGAAAGCATTGCCTGGGCTGTGAAAGAGGTGTCAGATAAAACCCTAGTTCAGGTAGTAGAAAGATCTGCTGATTCACCAGAGCAAGATTATGTGGAGTTTGTTGCTGATGAAGACAGCTGCAACTCAAAGGTGGGAAGGAGAGGCGGGGCACAGCGTATTGAAATTACCAAATCTTGCAGCAGGGGCTCAATTGCACATGAGATACTGCATGCGCTAGGTTTTAAACATGAACAGCTGCACCCTAACTCAGGTATTGTTGCGGACACTAAAAAGGTAAGAGATGGTTTTGAGCATAATTTTAATAGGTCAAAAGCTTTAGCAGTGACCGAATACGACCCTAACTCGATCATGCATTATGATTCATGGTCTTTTACTATTTGTGGCAAGGAAGAAGATGTTAAATGGCAGGAAGAAGACCCTGAAAACTTGCCAGCTAAAGAGTGTATGGAGGATGATTGGCGGAAAATAGGTGATTGCCTGAAACAATGTGCAGTGTTTTTTGGAGCTGATGGCAGTTTTGTTGAGCGGCAGAGGGAGGCTTTAACTGACTTGGATGTGCTAGGTATCGACCAACTCTATCAACCAACTCTATCAACCAACTCGGGAGCAGATTAATTAATACTTTCGATGAAAGTGGTGGAGACTAACCTGGAGTTTTATTTGGCTTTTTGTAATGGAGGCTTGAAGCTAGCTATTACTCTGGTGCCAGTGCAAGCTATGCAACCATTTGGAGGATTTTCTGGTTTGTGTATTGTACAGCTTGACGTAGATAGTTTGTGAAATCGGCTTCCTTGGACTCTGGATGGTTCTCGCAGTAGTTACCCCACGTGGTTACTTGATCATCTTGGCTAGACTGCTGGGCTTTGAAGCCGTAATGATAAAAGGTATTATTGAGTTGAGTATTGGCTGCCTTAGCTTCGATTAGGTATAGATTCGCTCCCAAAGACCTATAGCACTGGACGAGGGCGGTGGATAAAAGTAGACATTCAATACCTAGGTTTTTGCTGGCCTCACCTAATTCAATGTCACTAAAGCTGGCTAGGTATTGCCGGCTGCCTGTCTTTTGATTATTGTGTTTGAATTGAGTTGTGATACAGCCCACCAAGGTGGTTTTGTAGTAAAAACTCAGATGTTCTCTGACCGCAGTTTCATTGCGTTTTTGGTTAACTAGGTAACTACCCTCATGCACATCATAAGCCGACATACTAGTTGTAGTTGTTTGGTAGCGAAACGAAAGAGCGCAGTTGGCCAGATCTTGATCTACATAGCTCTGGTATGGTGCTGCTATCAACGACACTCCCGGCGGGGCTGGTTTTTATGAAAAAGATTGTGAAATATAATATAGGCCGAAGTGAGGTATATATCAAATAGTATTTGGCTTACTACTTCATGCCAATGCGTGCGGTATTAAGTCGAAGTAGCTGCAGTGCTAGGTTTCGTAGACTAAGAAAACTTATTGATGGCGGCAGCCAGTTAGATTTTGTTTGTAGGAATGCCTCGTGGGTTATTGTGTGCTCATCGCTCCAGATTTCGTTAAACTGGCCTCTGGCTTTTTGGGCGATGTCGACGCTGTTTATGAGAATGTTGGTTTCGCGAAAGCCCCCGGTAAAACTACCGGCATCAAAGTTGCAGCTACCCAGCATAGTCGTCTTACCATCAAATATTATGGTTTTAGCATGCAGTTCGCGTACAATCTCAGAGTGATTTTGCTGAGAATATATACTTTTTCTCTTATACCACCTTACGGTGTTTTTGACGCTGCCGCCTTTATGTCGCAGAGCTAAGGGCAAGGTGCTATTTAGCAGTGTTGTACTGGGTTGAGCTTGATCGAGAATCGCGCGAACGATGACACCACGTTTTTGTGCCATGGCCAGTGCTGCGTTCAGGCGTGGATTGTAGATGAGGCGGCCATAGAGGTCGATACTAGTGGTTGCACCTGCTATTTCTTTGAGGATTTGACCTTCTATTTCCACTCTTGAGCTGTCGATATTATTTTCGAATATACGAATATCGGGGTTATTTGGCGAGTGGCTAATGCTCTGGCTAAGATCATACCAGTGTGCCAGCAAAGCTTGGTTGTTGGTAGTCAAGAGGTCTTCTTTTGCCGCCAGCGCCTGAGCGGCCCGGATATCTGGTATATAGTGGGACAGTATGGCCGCTGCAGGTTGGCCATGAACCACCACTGCCTCGTCGTGAAAGGACATGGCTGCCGAATCAATCCAGTTCTTAGAGCCAATGCATGCTTTGGCAGAAGCAGTAAAACCGTCTGTAACAATAATCTTAGAATGGTCGGATCGACCGGAGAGGGATAGGGGAGTTTTACTTCGCGATGCTAGCAGTGGTTGGATAATTTTCTCGAGCCCAAAAGGTATTGCAGATGGTCGATTAGGGTGGTGATTGCTGGTTCTTAGGGTGACAAGCTTTGGGTTTTTTTCAGCCAGCTTGACCAGAGCATTCCAGACCGGTTCTGATTCTCTATCCACACCAAAACCACTCTCTGTGTCGTGCAAGATGACCACTTCAACGCCTCTTTGCGTTGCTAGCAGCAGTTGCCGAGAAACTTCAACGCCAAAACTACCGCCAAATAGGAAAATATCGGCAAAAATAGTATTTTTGGCTGTCTTGATTAGGGAAAGCAGAGCGCTCGCATATGTTGTGTCAAATATAGGGTTGTTTTGGGAAGCTGCTGGCACAGAGTTTGGTTGGGAAAGCTGCTGCATTACCTTTTCCGGGTAAAAGCGCGGTTCTTGTCTGAGCCAGTTGTGAATCTTATCGTATTTACTCTTGCCCGTGCTATCAGGCCGATGATCTTCGATGGTTGGAATCCAGCTTATGGAGTAGTCGTTACAGCCTTTGGTTTGGCCGTTTTGGCTTGCTTTTCTCTGCGAGAAGCGAGGGCGCCTAGTCCTTTGGAAAAATGAATTTGCTTTAGGGGAAATCACCATTACTTACCATAACCTGTTCAAGTGTCTGTTCGGTACTTATAAGAGCCCGTAGGGGTCTAACACCAGAACTAATTGAAGGCAAAAAGAAATTATGGGCGGTTTCGAGGTGCAGATTTTCCCTTGCCGGAAGTTGGTTGTCAAACTACTGATATTATGGGGTTAAAAAAATATATTCAATAAAACGCAAAAGGCCACCGAGCACTTGTCAAAGCTTTGGCTGAGGATTTGCTGAAGTTGTTGTTGAATCTGTTATTTGCTGAATTGAGTAGAGGTTGAAAATGAGAATCATGACTGAGTTGGTCGTAGCCAGCCTGGCGGCTTTGTTTGCCAGCTCGTGCTCCCCAAAAAAGAAGTCTTCACGGGTTTTTGTCGCTGGTAGTAGTCAGGGTGAGTCAGCGAAATCTGCCGCTGATGCGAGCGAAGTGCCTGATGCTAAGGATGAGGGTCTAGGCTTACCCAAGGAGACCAAAGTTTTGGACCGCCCGGGTAATGGTAGTTCCGAGTCAGAGCAGCCTGGAACTGATGAAGGCCAGGCTGAGCCGGTTGATACTGGGCAGGACTCTGTAGATGACAATATGGAAGTGGATCCACCAGCAAACGACCCCTTTAAAGTCATGTTTACGATTCCCCCCAGCTATGATGGCACAGCTGCGATTAACACCAAAGAAAACCCAATCAAGCTGAAGGTCTACCCAGGAGCCAAAAAGCAAGAGCTTTTGATCACCAATATGAGCGATCAACCTTTCCGTCTTCACTCAGGTGGTGCTCCTTGTGGCCACGCTCCGGAATCTGGGGTGATTAATAAGGGCCAGAGCTATGCGTGTGTAGTAGAGAATACCATAGACATCCCAGTAGATGATTCCAGAAGCTCCTTGTACGACCATAACAAAGGCAGGGCTACCAGTATTTTTATGGAAGCCGCTGTAGCTGCTGATCCCGAAGAGGTAAATTAAAATGCAAAAAATTTCAAAAGTATTGGTATCAAAAGCGAAAGAGCGGGATCATGGTTGTAATGCTATGGCCTTTGGAGCGCTGTTAGGTATTGTTATTGGTGGATTCCTCTGGGGACCGCTTATGGAGGTGATGTTGCCAGCGGCACCAGAGCAGATAGCTTGGGATAGCCCTGCCTTACCAAATAGCGGTTATAGCATTGCCAATAGCAGGCGCTTTTCTCGTGACTTGGTTTTGAAGTCTTTAGGGCAAAATAAGGCTGCCGGTTCGGCTAAAGATCAAACCACGACTTTAGGGTTAGGTCAGAAAGAACCCCCACAAAGCCTTGACCAGGCAGTGGATGTTGGTGAAGACCGCTACAGTGCTGATAACATTGGTCAATATAGGTATAACGAAGCGGATCTAGAGCAGCTGCTTGCAACAGGTAGCTGCAAGGACTGCGAGCTGAGTGGTGTGGACCTCTCAGGAAAAGATTTGAGAAAAGCGCAGCTGCAGGGCTCGAATCTTCGAGGCGCAAACTTACTCAATGCTAACCTGACAATGGCAGAATTGAGCGGTGCTAATCTTAGCAGGGCCTCATTGTCACTGGCAATCCTCCATCAAGCGACGATTTTCGAAGCTAACCTTAAAGGGGCAGATCTTAGTGGTGCAACCCTGACGATGGCTGACCTCTCGGGTGCAAATCTAAAAAATGCCCGACTGGAAAATGCCAACTTAAAGGAGGCTCATTTAGAGACAGTGGTACTGGAAGGGGCAAATTTAACATCTGCCGATTTGAGCTTGGCCGATCTATCCGGGACAGATATGACTAATGCTATTTTAAGCGATACTATACTGGAGGGTGCGCGGGGCATGGAGCCACCGCTTAACAGTGGTATCTAAATACCGACTTCGACTCCTAGCAGAATATCGGTAAACTCAGCATCTACATTTGGGGTGTTTGGTTGCTTCACCCCATTCACTTCAATATTGTCTGCAGACAATGTTGTTGTGCCCATTGTAAACTGCAGGTTAACTGCAATAAGGGGTATGATTGGGTAAGTGACACCTAAGCTTATACTAGTACCGCTGACTTCGTAGGCGCTCTTGTTCAAGCCATCCTCGAAAGCGATGGCGCCGTAGGGAATGTAAGAGACAATCCCATATGGAGTTACAACAGGAACAAAAGGGATCCAGGCTTTGAGTTCGAGCCCAACTTCTAAGCCTTGACCTGCTGGATATAAATCAGTTTTATCTGTGGTGACATTGGTGATGCCAACGCCAAAGGCGACAGGCAGTGGTAACGGGTCAAGATAAACTCCAGCTTTCAGAGCCGTTCCCGACAGGTCAGAGCTTGAGCCAGACTGTGAAAGCTTAGCTGATCGTTGGCCTACCTGGACTGTGCCGTTGATTAAGGCGAAAGATGATGAGCTTACTGCTGCCGATAAAAACAAAAGAATAGGCATTGCTAACTTCATAACGGGCACCCAAATTTTGAAATTAATAAATTATTACCTAAGCTTAATATTTATTGGCTGAGATTGGTACTACTTTTTTCTGTACCTTTTGCTCAGGAGCTGCAAGACAACGTAGAGCAGCCTGGGGTTGCAAAGGCCCAAGCTGGAGCTTTGCTGATGAGGTGTTCGGGATGCTCTTCTGCGTAGGGGGTTGTTAGGCTTTTCAGGAGTAATTCAAATGCCGTATGATCGCCGTCATCGAGTTTCTCACTTGCTGCAAACAAATGATGGTTTCTAGGTATGAATACTGGGTTATTCGCTTTCATGGTCTTTAGGGCGTCTGGATCTTGCCAAGATACTTCGCCTATGACCTTGCGATAAAGCATTAAGTAAGCCTTGATATCGTCTACAATCTCAGTACCTTCACGGTAGAAACTCTGCAGAAGGCGGTTTAGCTGCTCTTTGTCTTGTTTGTAGGGTATATCTCTGATGGCTGTGATAGCGCGAAAGAACAGGGTGTAGTCGGCTGCGCATTTTTCCATTACTTCGCTAGTGGCTTTGATAATATCTAGTATATTAGCCTGGCCGGACTCGCTTAGACCTAGTTTTTGAGCTTTCATAACCGAAAACTTATTGTAGAACATAGAGTTGTAACTCTTTAGCAGTTCAAGGTAAGGCTCTTGATCCCCACCAGCTTGCAGCAACGCCACTGCCAGTCGCTCCAAGTTCCAAAGACCGATAAACGGCTGCTGTCCGAAGGCATATCTTCTGCCGGGCAGGTCTGTGGTATTCGGGGTGTAATCTAGTTTAAACTGATCCAACATACCAAAGGGGCCATAGTCTATAGTAAGGCCAAGAAGCGACATGTTATCTGTATTTAGCACTCCATGGGTGAAGCCGACTCTCTGCCAGGCAACGATTAGATCCAATGTTTTGTCAAAAATAGTTTTGAAGAGCTGAAATTGTCGATCTTCACTTCTGCTCTCTAGGCCAGGAAAGTATTGGTTAATGATAAAGTCAGTCAGCGCATTTATTTCCTTTTTTTTGCCTCTTGACGCCAAGATTTCGAAGTGGCCAAAACGCAGAAAGCTCTCAGCTGTTCGACAAACAATGGCCCCACTTTCTAGCTTTATATTACCGTCATAAAACATATCCCTTCTGACTTTCTCTCCGGTGCTGAAAATGCAAAGAGCCCGCGTTGTTGGGACGCCAAGATAGGCCATAGCCTCACTCATTATGTATTCGCGCACTGACGACCTTAAGACTGCTTTGCCATCTGCACTGCGCGAGTACGCTGTTAGGCCGCTGCCTTTTGTTTGTAGTTCAATTAAGTGAGATTGTGCAGATTGAAGAGCGCCAAGGTTGATGGCACGCCCATCTCCTAGTTGCCCAGCCCAGTTACCGAATTGATGGCCGCCATAGCAGGTTGCATAGGGCCTAAGTTTCGATTGATCGGCGTTTCCAGCAAGTAATCCTAGGTCCTCAGCAGTCAGAGGATAATTTAGGTCTAAACTACTGCACATGCCCTCTGAGCAGGCAAGGAGTGTCGGATTCGGCGTGCGGTCCGGCTCAGCTATGCAATAGAAAGCATCCGGAGTTTGTCGCGGTTCCTTGGGTTTTTGGTCTTCGCCGCAGAAGGTATTGAGTAGTGGGTAATGAATTTCAGAATTTTTTATTAGTTTTGGCATATATTAAGTTCAAATTTAAGGTTTTGGCTTGTTAGGGTTGTGGCCGATAATGTCCATCAGCACCCAGGCGGGGCCGATTAAAAGGAATTGAATATCTTGAGCAAATGAAGGTTTCTTGCCTTCGATCTTGTGCCCGTAGAACTGCAAAATCCAAGCTAATATGAAAGTGGTAAGCCCAATATAAAAAATCGGCAGATCCCAAGTTTCGGCGGCGATTAATAAAAGTATCATAATGATACTGAAGACAGTATTTACAGCAGCCAGTAGTGGGGAGAGAAAAACGTAGTATGAAGTTAGCAGAATCATCACGATAACCGCTGGATTTGACAGTCGGGCAAAGGGTTGAGGTATCTCAAAACTTGGAATAGTCCATAACATGGCTGCTATGGACATCACTATAGCAGGAACCGCAATCATGTGAATCCTTTTGTTCACAGGGTTTTGGTGAGACTCTTGGTACTCGCTCAGCCATTGATCGAGAGACTTCACTGCCAACCTCCTGTTACAGTCTTCGAAAAAGCATAGCACTACTAGGAGTAATGTCAACTAGACCGGTTGTAGAGTTGATAAACACAATTGGTGTTCCGGTGCCTAGCTGCCTGTAGTCCAGGGCTACTGCTCGGCCCTTACCGTGGCAAGTTGCACACACACTGCGACGGCTTCCATGGCTCGCTCAACCTCTTCAAGTGGCGGTAATGAAGGTGCGATCCGGATATTTCGATTGCGAGGATCGCTGCTGAGTGGAAACGTCGCTCCGGCCTTAGTTAATTTGACGCCGATGGCGTTCGCAAGCTCCACGACTTTGCTTGCTAGACCATCTTTAGTATCGAGGCTGACGAAGTAACCGCCTGTAGGCTTGCTCCAAGTTGCTAGTCCGCTGATTTCATTTGTAAAAATTCTATCCACTGCCTGGAACTTAGGTCTGAGGAGCTTAGCATGTTTATTCATATGGTCGAGTATTCCTTCGTAGTCACCAAAAAACTTAACGTGTCGTAGAGCGTTAAGCTTGTCGGGGCCAATGGTCTGTTTTCCTACCCTGGCAAGAATATCTTTTTTATTGGCATCACTTGTCGCAATGAAGCTAACCCCAGCACCTGCGAAGGTTATTTTAGATGTAGAGCCGAACATAAGTGCTCGGTTAGGGTTACCTGCAGCCTGGCAGGCCGCAAGCAGTGGCTTTAGGGGAGCAGGGCCACTGCCTAGGTGATGAACAGCGTAGGCATTATCCCACCAGATTCGAAAGTCTGGCGCTGCGGTTTTCATGCTTGCCAGCCTTTCCACATTACTATCGGAGTAGGTAGTTCCTGTGGGATTAGTATACTTTGGTACACACCACATACCCTTGATAGAAGGATCATCGGCGACAAGCTTTTCCACTTGGTCAAGATCCGGGCCCGCTGCATTGGTTTCTATTGGAATCATCTCGATGTTCAATGTTTCGCAGATTGCGAAGTGTCGGTCATAACCTGGCACGGGGCACAGGAATCGAACTTTCTCTTCTTTTATCCATGGCTTTTCACAGCCAGGCACACCGAAAACCATCGCTCTGATTAAGGCGTCGTACATAAGGGTAAGGCTGGAGTTACCACCAATAATCAGCTCGTCGTGGTGGCATCCTAACATTGGTGCAAACAGGCTGCGGGCCTCAGGAATACCGTCTAATCCACCATAGTTCCTGCAATCTATGCCGCTGGCCGTATGGCTTTCCGCAATATCGAGAAGTTTGTTCGATAAATCCAGTTGATCGGCTCCAGGCTTGCCGCGGGTCATATCGAGTTTTAAGCCTTGCGCTGCAAGTTCTTGGTATTTTTTTTCAATAGAATCTATGTCTAATGAGCGAGGATCTGTCATTTTGTCTCCAATCAATGGGGCAAGCTATTATCAAATCTTTTTATCCCACCATTGAGGAAGTGCCGCATAAAAAGCCTGATGTCAATCGAAGCTTTGTAGTATAAGGTGCTGTGGCGCATGGGTTGTAAGGAGTAGGTAATGGGGCAGGGATTGCTGCAGCTTGATCTTCGGGAATACGGGAAGATGTGGTGTGATACGGGCATATATCATGACTCTTTTGACGCAGAAGAAGAGTCGGGCATTTTATCCCGATTGCACAGCTTTCTGACTAGCACTCATAAGCCATTTCATCGCACAACTTTAGCCGGTCATATTACCGGGTCTGCTTTGGTTGTAGATAGAAGCTACGAGAAAGTTCTTCTGACCCATCATCGTAAGCTAAACAAATGGCTACAGCTGGGCGGGCATGCTGATGGTGAGAGTGATGTCAGCCAGGTGGCTTATCGTGAGGCCGAAGAGGAATCGGGTTTAAGTGAGCTTGAATTCATAGACACCCGGTCTGCAATGCGCTGGTCCCCCGGCAGGCCATTACCATTTGACATCGATATTCATGTTATTCCTGCTCGCAGGGGCGAGCCTGAGCACTACCATTACGATTTATGTTATCTGCTTGTAGCTGATGAAGATGAGAAAGTCATAGTATCTCATGAGTCCCATGATGTGAAATGGTGGGCTTTAGAGGCTGCTGAAGTTTTGAATCCAGAACGAAGTATGTTGCGGCAGTACGACAAACTGAAAGCGTTGAAAAAACTCATGGGCCTAGTCTAGCAAGGCATCTTTATAATCACCTGGCTGCCCATAACACACTGTTATGTGGGTTATTATATCTTAATTAGCGGTTTTTCTTAAGTTTGCCAGGGCTCCTCTCGATACTAGTGTAGGGAGGGAAGAGGTCCTATGGATCCAAAAGCAGGTTTAACAAGAAGAAACAAGGTGCAGATCGTACTCGTCGATGATGATGAGGTTTTTTGTACCATGTTATCCAAGGTGGTATCGCGCCAAGAAGATATGGACCTTATGGTGATGAGCCGGTTAAAGGAGATGTCTCGCTACGGTGATTGGGACGGGGTGGATCTGTTAATTCTGGACTACGACCTCTATGATGGCACCGGTTTGGAGGCGGTTGATTTGATGTCAAAAATAGCACCTAACGTTCCTATCGTGATTGCTAGTGGCACTGATCGAAAGCATGATGCATCAAAAGATCCAAGGATATTAGGCTTTATTAGTAAGTGGGAGGCTAACGAAGCTTTCGTAACGAAGGTTAGGCACTTTGGTGCGCTGACTAAAGATATGACTGATGCCTCATAGTGGCATTACTAAGGGTAATGGCCATTCAGGTTGTTTTGCGGTGGTGTTGATTTCCTTAATCTTGCTTTACTGACATTTAGCTGCTTATAGGCTTGTCTTCTAATGAGTGCGGCTTGGTCAGACTTATCTTCGGGCTAGATGAGGTTTTATCGGCATAGACCAGATTTAATGAAAAACCTTTTGAATTATTGCCACTTTTTACTTGCCGACATGATCGCTGTGTACTCCTGGTTTTTAAATCTCATTTCATGATATCGTCCTGGTATTTGTGCGGTTGAATTCTGGTGTATTTTTTCTTTAGGAGATTGTGGTGTGGGACAATAGTCTTGTTTAATCAAGTTTTATTTATATTTATCACCTTCCTTATCTTCTCTTGCAAAAATTTTTACAGGTTCCTCTGTTTCCTAATTAATAATCGGAGAGCCACTATAATATATTTTCGTATCCTGATAGGCAGATCTGATACCCAGCGTATATTAGACATAAAGCTCTGCAGAACAAGTTCGGCAGATAAAACTAAATGATGACCGACTTTGAAAAACCCGCACCTCTAAATAGGTCCAAACTATTATTCGTCGTAAAACGCAGCAGATTTGATACTTTAACCTCGGTTATTTTTGGTTGTAAGAAACTCTAAATTATGAGAAATTTTCTAATTACCAATTACGCTATTTTTTTATTTTTGGGCAGTCCTATCGAACTATTAAGGTCTGGGGTTTCTAAATGCATGATACTGTGCGGCAAATCAGCAAACAATTAAAAGCTAATTCGAATGTTTCATCATCGCATTGGGATCTGATGCATGAAGACTTCAGTTTTGATGGGGAGAATTTTGCTGGACTCCACGGGTTTGAAGGATTTACTGTTAAGTCAAAAAACTTCTTGGCGCCTCTACTCCACAAATTATTGCAGACGAAATTTAGAAACTTCGGTAGAGATTTTCCAGATTGGAAAAAAATTTATAACGCCAGTTGGCATATTAGTCGTTGTTACGGAGGGCAATATGACCTTGGAATGCTGCGGCAAGCTCTAACTATAGGTTTACTTTCAAAGACAGGTATTATTAAAGAAGCAGAAAAGATCGTTATTATAGGTGACGGCTATGGGGCACTGACTTCTCTTATTCACTATCTCTTTCCACAAAAACGAATATTCTCAATTAACCTAATAAAGACACTATTGGTTGATTGTTCATATTTTCTCAAAGCATTTCCCAGCTCGAAGCCCCACTTTGTTAATAGTCAAACTGATATTGAGAAATTTAACGCTTCGGCAGATAAAATTGCTTTCATTAATGCTGAAAGTTACAGCATTCTGCCCTCAACACAAGCCCAGTTGTTTGTTAACGTCAGCTCGATGCAAGAAATGAATCCGAGCATTGTCATCAACTACTTTGAATTTATGAGGCGGACCCCCGGATCTCCGCACTTTTATTGCTGCAATAGGACTGATAAAACTCTCCCAGATGGAACAAAATCTAGATTTGACGACTATCCATGGAGTGAGCAAGACAAAATAATAATTGATGAGGAGTGCCCCTGGAGCCAAGAATATTATGCTACAAGGCCACCCTTTTTTAGGAAATATGATGGTCCACACCAGCATCGACTGGTAAGATTATCAAGTAACTAGGTTTTTTCGGCTACACGTTTGTTATCATATATTTACTTTCGCTACGGTGTTTCACTCAAAGGCAGCGAGTCATAATATTTTTGTGAGATCCTGTATGAATGATTCTCTGAAAATGCTGCAAAAGCCGTTGGTGTTTTGGGGAAAGTTGAAGTGCTAATAAAGTTATTAGATAGGCTTGAGAACAACGGTACAAGGGCAGAAGATTTTTAGCGAGGGCCACTGCATGCTTTAGTCGCCCGCTTCACCAAACGGTTCATCTAGAATAATTATAATTCTGTTGAAGGGGTTCTTGAGGCTATGCACAAGTCTCTTGGTTCTTGGTTCTTGGTTCTTGGTTCTTGGTTCTTGGTTCTTGGTTCTTGGTTCTTGGTTCTTGGTCTGTCATAGCTCTTACGGCGGAAAAATGGATTGAAGATCTTATTTTTAAATAATAATTTCGATTGGTTAGGCCATATCGATTTTTGCAGGTCAATGGACGGTGGGCTTTAAGATTCGATGGGTTAGGTCATCATTGCGATGAACCGGCAATTATTGGCGGTGCATTAAAGATAGACCAGGCGTGAGGAAATTAAACCAGAGGCGTGATGGCTTCTGGGCTCCAATCTTCAGCATTTAGAGACGTAGACTTTGTAGGTTCAAGTGCAGCGGCAGAATTTACATTTATGCTGCCAACTGGATGGTCTTTCTTGATCTTGATTTTTAACACTGCCTAATGCTGCATGGGTCACCAAAAGTCTTCCATGACTTTTCTTCTGCGTAAACCACAAAGCTGCTGGATTACAATAGGCCCAGCCATTCTCAGAATTCAGCGCTGTATGTCGATATATTTTATTCCTGCAGGCTTTTTCGGGCCTACTTCGCAGTACCTAGAGTAACACCCAAGCCTATATGAAAAGCTGCGATATCTGGCCCTACTTCCTTTGCGAAGTTGGTTAGTCCTTCCTTTGTGATACTTTTATCAAGCTCTAGTAGGTTGATCATGTGTTTTAAAGCTTGATCGCTATCAATTTCTGTGTTTAGCGACTTGGCGGTTTGAGTCATATATTGTTTCAAGTAATCAGAATCTATTTGTAGGTTGCTCTTCAGCCTAACCGACACTTTTTTTGCGAGTGCCTCACCGAGTTTAGCAGCTTTTTTGCTATTGCGTCCCACGATATCTGTTGAAAGCGTAGAGACTTTCGTCCCGGTCTCTGATAACTCTTTTCCGAGCTTCTGTCCTGCCTTTCCTAGCTCTTGTCCAAGTTCCGCCATTTCCTTAGATGCATCATCTAGCGCCGCTTTCAGTTCCTTACTGTTTTTGCCAGAATTTTCAGCAATCTCTTCGAGTACTTGATACCGCGTTGTCAGCTTTTTTGCGATAGTAGTTAATTGATTATTTTTAGCAACTATACTAGGTATACTATTTTGTAACTGCTTAGCCAAAGTTTTGATAGTATGCCGCAGTACCAGGTTCTTGGTGGCCTTCACCAGATAACCGGCTGCCATGAAATCAAAGGGTGAAAATAAAACGTCCATTGTGGTACCCACAGTCAAGCCCATGCATGCTTCTGGGCTAATCGTTGCAGCTTCATTTGCATTGCAAACCACAGCATACATAAATGGTGAAGTCAAAAGATTGAGCAAGGGAATATAGGATAGAATATCGGCCGCCATCAAAAGCCGTTGTAAGTGCGGAGGTACATAGTCATAACAGTCTGTTATCGGGCCTAAGATGGGGCGCACTGCAGTTGTGCATACCCTCACATCAAAGTACTTGTACTGTATGGCTTGGTTTTCGCTCACTTGTCGCATCGCTATTGTGCTGTCGCCACTAAATTTATATCTAGGCGCCCCACAATCGGAATCGGATTCTACTTTAACCAGCTTTGGCTGCGACTTCGCAAGGTCGAGGCACGGCATCCCCGAGTTTTCAGATACTAGACCCGCCGATTCTAATGCTGTTTGCAGTGTATTATCATTGGTTTGTAGGAAGAGTTGCATCTGAAAGTCGCTATCAGCTGTTTCTGCTTCAGCAGAAGTCCATGTGCCAGCAAATTGGGTTCCCACTTCGCTCTGCTGGTCTTTTTTGTAAGCAACCTTAACGGGTGGATTATTTCCGGTCGCAACAGCTGTTACAACTTGATTTTTGTCTTCTGGTTTTAGTATCTGTAGGGTAATCCCTTCTGCATTGCGAGCGGTGCCTAAAGAGAATAAGTGTAGTTTGTTTCGATTTCCGTTGTTTATATCGCTTTTGAAGCAGGACTGAAGCAAAGATGTTGGAGAATTAACTGTCTCGCATTGTGATAAAAAAATAGTATTTTTGTTACTGGCCCATGTCCACTTCTTGTCATCTCCTTCCCAGCTCGAACGATCTTGCCCGGATTTATCCCTCTCATCTTGACTTTCCGTATTCAAACAGCTGAGTCTGATATCTTTATCCTGAACATTATTGGGTTTTAACTTTTCCTGTGTCCAAAGGGCCTGGTGAGGGCATTTGTTCACATCTGCATCCGATTGGGATTTTCTAATATCGATTGTCATGCTATGTGGACCCCCCTCAGCTCCCATCGGCCCATCTCTGAGATAAAAATCGAGAAAGGCGCTAGACTCGTCTTCAGTGCCACCCGAAGTAGGGTGATACCTTAAACCAGGTTTTATCATTAAGGCATCGAGAGGGTGGTGATTCATTGCGAGTTCGTTGCTCAGGTCGTTGCTCTTTGGGTCTGCAAGTATCAAGTGGCTAAAACGGTTCTGCGGATTTAGGATTTCATCCCCTGCTAGGTTATTACCGATATTAAGCCAAACATTGCGAAAATTTTTGTTAGTGCAATCAGCTATCAATAAGCCAGCAGAAAGCTTTATAGTGCTGTTTTTATGAGGTGAAGTACCACCAACCTTGAAATCACTCAAGCTCGTCTTATCCGATCCCAATCCTAAGCACTGTAGCTTCGCACCTTGTGGCCCGGAGGCCCAGTTCGTAAAAGAGTCTACTGGAACCATGTTAAATGCAAAATCTTTGTATTCTGTTTTGCCGGTAGTACCATTATGCTCATACGTTACCGTTGTATTGACTGGTATTCTCGGTAAAATCCACATCTGTTCCCTGATTCCGGTTTGGGAGTCGTCATCTATACACTTTTGCCAACTTACCTTATATTCTGAATCCTGCATCTTGGCTGTGAGGCACCACCACTCACCTTTATCTACGCCTTTCCCTGAGTTTCGCCGCACCTCGATTCTGATGGCTGAAGAGCCAAAAAGTTGCTGATACGAACGTTCGACTGTTTTGCCGACATCTCTTACCGCCTGTGCAGTACCGTTCATGGAACGCAGTTGATCCATCTTGCACTGCTCAAAGTCTAATAAGTCTACCCGGCCGTCGTTATTGAGGTCCTTGTCATTCGAATCTTGATTTATATAATCGCTAAAATAACATGCAGGGCCTTCTATTTCCGGCCTTTCAAATGTAAATTTGGGGTTGCTGAGAGGGTTTTTACAACCTGCAGTGCCCAGGAGGGAAATAAAGGCCAAGCTCATTTTTATTGTGGTAGTTAGTTGGTAAAAAACATTACGCATTGGTATCACATTTCCTTGTTATCTTAGTTACTATTATCATCCATATTTTTATAGAATACGCCGAGCTTATTTATTGTTTCAGGTGCATCATTATTTGCCAGAGCTATCTCGCCGTGAAATCCAACCACGTAGTTGTTAGAGTCCTTTGGACAGCCATCACCAGGTTGTTCTTCTGGGAATAAGGTCTGCCAGGTTTTTTGATCTTGGTCATTAGCATAATAGTTATCCAGGTCCTTCTCGCCTGCACCTGGCTCAATAACTAACATCTCTTCGTTGTTAAACTTCCCATCTTCACTTCGCTTGGCGAAAAAAAACTTAAGGCCGTGTATGGCTCCCGTATTAGGTGCTGCCGAGATCGTGTTGAATCCAGCAGAGTTTCTGCCACCGGTAGCTGTGAATTTCAACTTTGGCCATTCTCGGTAGTCGACCCGGCAAAGGTAGTAATCAGCAGGGATTTCGTATTCTTGTGGTGTAGCTTCAGATCTACTATTTTCAAGAAAGGAGAATCGTTCTCCTGCATCGAGATTGCTGCCCGCAGCATTATTTACTTCTTTCATATCAAACGACAAATCTAATTGACTATAGTTATAATTATTTTTGATTTCCCTGTGGCCTGGTATCCTCTGTGCGGAATTATTACTGATAACAGCTTTTATCCTTTCTAGTCTGCCATGGAAGGAGATTCCCCGTGTTTGCAACATAGTATCCCTTTGCTTGAAGGATCTGAGCTCTCTTCTCTCTTCTGCCATCCCGCCTTTCGCTTCTCCCTTAATAATGTGGCTAGCTACGGCCTTTGTGTATTCAGTATCTGCGTTAATTACCCCTAGGCTGGCAATGCCCTCATCTGTAACAAAGCCGTAGAAGCCGACGATTGAAGGATTCCAGTTTATGTTTAAGTCTGCCGCTAATTCCTCCCGGCCAATATTTTCAATGTCCTGATCTACTTCTTGAAAAAGCTCGATCAATTGTTTAGCCCAATCCAGCATAATGTCATCGTATGAATGGCCCGTTATTTTTTGTTCCAAAAATTTCCGGTCGGTTATGTCTTGGTCAGCAAACTTGCAAATAAGAACCCGCTCATCTTCAGTGAAGCCTTCGTTACCATCTAAGAGAACCAGTGTAGTGTTTAATTTATCCGCTGTGCCCTCATTGTTTTCTTGCTTTGGTTTGCAAACTTTTGTTCCTCGCAGATCAAGTGGCCTTAATGCTTTTGAGACCGTGTTTAGTGCTACCTCATACTTCCCAGTCCCATCAACTTTCCAAAGCTGTTTCTTTGCTGTTTCAAACGTAATCGCTCCGACACCTGGGCCATCTCCGGTAGATATGTAAGCCTTTTTGAGGTAATCATCAGGTGAATCCGTTGTAAACTCGAATGTAGAGGTCTTCGTAGTCGAGTTATAGGTAGTTTTTTTGCCGATATGTTCTGTCGATACACTATTGTTATCAATTTTGTAATCAATACTGATACCTAATAAGTTCTGTGGATCATTTTTCTTTGCTGTTTTTTTATAGATAAAAGTAATTTTTTGAGGTACTTTGACTCTGTCAAGCGTGATGTTCTGTGTTTCGTATTTATACTTATTCACTGCACAAGAAGCCGAATCAAACCACTTTTTAAGTCCTCTTCTTTCGCGAGTAAAGCCGGAACATATTCGTCCGTTGTATGTATTACACATGTCATGACATTGGGGAAGGTTGTCTCTAAACCAGGCGTAGGTATGTTTTTGTTCTTCACCCTGTTTTTTATTGGTTATTTCCAGTTTAATATCTTGTAACTCTAGACTGGGCGCCATCTCGGAATAGGCAACAGTGTACTCAAGATTTTCGATAATCCTGGTGGCATGGGCGATGTAGTCAACATGTAGATCTTTCAATGATGCTTTCTTCCAGCCAATACCTGCCCCAATGCCGATATCTTGGGGTGAAAAATGTTTGGCAGCACGATAAAAATTTACACTAAGTTTTTCATTTTTTCTGTCGGGTCCCGTAAGTAGATGAGAATCACCACCCGGCTCTACGGAGATATATGGATGGCCAGCTAAGTCTCCGTGATCGCAACTTAAAACTTCATTGACATTGACCCAGGCAGCTGCTTTATTACCGACGGATCGGCAAGCGTCCATCTGGGGTTTGCCTTCAATCACATTTAGGCAAATGTTTGGTCCATTAGCCTGGAATCTCAGCTTATATCGATAGGCGTTTTCCGTATTTGGTTCCTTGCATAAGTCATCCACTATCCAGTGAGCAAGACCATCGCAGAGATCATAGCTTGCACCAGAAGTTCCTGGAAAATAACACTGATCTGTGAGCCCGTTCCCGACAGGTCGTATTTGAAAGCTGGCAAGGTTTAGGTTTACTTCTTTTGCAAACGTAGCGATTCTTGTAAAAGAGGCAGGATCGACACCCCACCGATCAACCTTGATATCAGATTCATTCGCTTTTTTTTTGCAGCTGAATGCTAGCAGTGGGAGAAGCCAGATCAGAAAAAACCAAATCCTCATGAGGGCACCTTTCAAAACTTTTACAACTAACCCTGCCCTTGTATGGATTTGATGTTGGATAAGGTCTCTAATATAACCCAGCATCGAAGAAAGCTAAGTCTGCTTTTAGCAGAGGCAAGGTATTTTTTTACTCCGAACCACTAATATCGGCGCATACCAACAAAAACTTTAATGATTTTTCAGTGTAAGAGGTTTCATCAGTGTCGCTTGACTTCTAAAATTTAGAACTCTTTGACAGGGCCTTCAATCCTCAGCAGGAGTTTTAGCTCCTGTCTACTTTTAGACTAATCGACAATAACCAGTCTCGTAATGCTGCGGACTTTTGGCTGGTATATCTGGTGCTTGCTTGCGTGCCTCACCAGTCGTAAGCCAGGCTGCTTTGATCATATTTTCTGGCTAGAATAGAGCGGCTATAGCTTCTCAACAGGCAGGTGAAAACGGCTAGAGCAAAGTATCGTGATTATTTTTTGAATCGTAGGTCGTAAGGCCTATCTTTCATTGAAAAAAATTAAAGTTTTTTGGAGAATAGCCGATAGGTGGCTATGGAGTTGAAAGACTTGGGTTCGGTTTGGGAGCCTTAAACTGAATACAGTAGATGGCGCATAAGTATGATATCCTTTCACAAAGAGCCAGTTATTTGCTACACTACTGGTACACTACGAGAGCTGTGTATTCACGAAGACTATAGGAATTGATTATGATGATGTTTAAAATCCGGAGCATGGTGGTGTTTGCTATGCTTTCGTTGACTGCTCCCGCCTTTTCGCAGGGAGCAGGGGTGGTTAAAATTTTTGTAAAATCGGCCCCTAACATTGAGGATATTGTTGGAGCCTTGAATAAGTCGGCGGTAGATTCGTTTATAAAACAAAGTGGCGAAGTATCGGAAACTGAAAAAATATCTGACCTGGTTAAAAGAATTAACCCCACTGACGATTCGTTGGCAAATTTTAATAAAGGAGTCGACGCAGCAGCAGCTAGTAATGTCGATGGTATCGCTGAAAGTGCTGATATCGGCGTTAAAGTGAGGTTTGAAGCTATGTTTGGAACTGCCCTTGCGGCGGATACATTGAAGAGCCTTTCGAACGCGGACTCTGTAAAGTCCTTCGATGAATTTACGCAAATTTTTGACCAGCTGCTGGCAATAAAAAAAACGGGGATTAAAACTATACCGGACATGGGCGAAGAGGTGAAAACAAACATCAAGAAGGCTTATTATTATCATGTGGTTTCCGAGGGTGAAATCGAGGACACCGATCAGATAGCTAAGAGGATATTTTTGGAACCAAATAACACCACGGGTAAGCTGCCTGATGACCTGGAGGATGCTTTAAATAAAGGTTTGAATAGGGTGAAAAACGCTAGATTAGAAACCGGTAGGCTTGAGTTACGGGTCGAGCTAGATAATCTCTTTCAGAATTGCAAGTAACTGAGAGGGCGGTCAAGATCAAACTTAGTGGAAGCAGCTGGTTTGAATAAATGCTGAGGCCGGGCTTGATCGACTCCTGGGCAACATGACCAAAATTAGCGACAACCTACTTTCCCAAATTGAGATATCCATCAAATATAAGCCGGAATAGATTGTGTCTCTCACACAATGCTTTGAGGAAATGCAGAGTGGCAGGACTATGCCGAGTGCCGGAAAACCACCGATTTGTGGTGTTAGCGGCCAATGCGGTCATAAGGTGCAATTAACCAAAACCAATATTGGCAAAGATGCCGAAATAACTCAGACCGTAGCGGGGGATGCTCTAGCATTTTTCTCGCCATTGTGGCGGCTATTCTTATCAGGTTTGCGGGGAAAGCAACGGCCGAAAAAACTTTGCGACCCTCACTACCCAATTAAATATTAAAGAGCAGTAACTTTCTAGAATCTAGGTTACGGCTATTAGCGAAGTCGACTTGAATGACCAGGCCATCAATTTTAGTAGAGAAATTTTTAGCGAAACAGATTTTTTAAAATTTGCTGTTATACTTTCAGCAGCTCAAGCCATTGATCTTGATAATTTCGATGTTTTGCTCGCTGACGAGCAGGCAAAACTCAACCTTCTATTTGAGTTAAAATTTTTTCTCAAGAAATCACTTGGAATAACCGATAAATATTGGATTACTAGGGGGGATTAGGATACTTTGATGTCACTGATTGGAAAAATATCTCTCATAACATTAATGTCATGGATAATGTCCTGTCAGGGCTCTCAGACAGGCGAGAGCACTGCAGCCGTTCGAGACAGCAGTTTAGTCAAGCTGAAAGCTGAAAAAGAGGAATCTCGGCCAACGGATGAGGGTGACATGGTTCCCGGCTACCTGATAGATCCGCAGCTTGTAACCACCGCATTGATTGCCGGTGGCCAGACCCAGGTAGTAGGCGCAAGTGGTGCGGTTGCGCTTGGTAAGGGGGTAGGTACTTATGCTACCATCGTCTTTGTGCTTGATTATGATGAACAACAATCTCCAGAAAATCAGCTTGCTAAAGTCACTACCATTGCGGTTACTGAGGTAGCTGCTGACGGATCTTTCTCTTTGCTCTTCGATGAAGATCAGTATCCTAGTTGGATCCTAACGATCACAGATAGTGCAGAAAGCACAGTTTCGCCGAGCCTCGATCAAGATGGTAAGCTGAGGGTCGCAGCGGAGGGTGATCTTCGTCGGGTGACTTCGAAGGGCGAAGCCATCGAAAAACCCGAGCTTGATGTTTCGACGGCCGGAGATGAAAATAACAAAACTAAACCAGGTAAGGGCAAGGAGCTTATTAATCACCTCTCTCCTGCTGATGACTGCCCAGCTAAATCAACTCAGAATTGCTCTCAACCCCAATATTTGGAAAAAGTTCAACCAGCTTCGCCATGAAGTCCGAGCACGTCATCAGAGTCTCCTTCTGTAAGCTGATGACATAGTTTGGCATATTGGTGTTTGACCAGATCTGCTAGCTCGTAAGCTTTGCTGCGATTAAGAAATCTAAAGGATGCGGCCAAGAATAATAGCTCCTTATCCACTGTGACCAACTCTCCCGAGCGACCTAAGTGGTTACCTAAATTAAAGAGTCGGGTTGCTAGAGGAATATCGTAGTCATAGGATTGCTCGATCACAATGCCGACTTGGTA
>Ga0099800_1117_pt1 | contig 22546 bp, 16 predicted proteins | sample Uncmet6_SortRC_1_FD_89868 | JGI IMG/M metagenome (GOLD analysis project Ga0099800, IMG submission 89868) | Marine eukaryotic communities from CALCOFI LINE 67, Pacific Ocean - CN11_C50_N6_SortRC_1 | ecosystem: Environmental > Aquatic > Marine > Oceanic | place: Pacific Ocean: Monterey Bay... | reverse complement strand
AGTGTTGTTACTCTTCTTACCATCTGGGTAGATTTGACCACGACCACGGTTTCCACCAAGGTAGATAGGGTACTTCAGGTATGAAACACTCTTATCTTTTGCTGGGTCTGGTGAAAGAATTGGGAATGTCATTTCACTGTACTTTTTCCCTGGAACTGGACCAACCACAAGAATGTTTTGACGCTCTTCACTGTACGGCTGGAAGTAAAGTTTTCCTACTCGTTCTTTTGTTTCAGCTGACATACGCTCTGGAGGTGCAACCTTAAATCCTTCTGGAAGAATAAGAACTGCTCCAACGTTTAGTGGACCTTTCTTTCCATTTCCTAGAACTTGCTTCAGTTGCTTATCATATGGAATGTTTACAACAGCTTCAAATACAGAATCTGGAAGAACAGCCTGAGGAACTTCAATGTCAACAGGTTTTTGTGCTAGGTGACAGTTTGCGCAAACAAGACGTCCTGTTGCTTCACGCGGGTTTTCATACCCTTGTTGAGCAAAGATAGGGTATGCTGTACTTTCTGAACAAAATACAGAAAAACTTACACATACACCTGCAAAAACAGAACACCATCGTGAAATAGATAGGTTTTTTAGAGAAAATTGCATACGATTGCAAAAAATATGACTTCTTGAAATTTCCTTTTAAAAAAGATTTACGTTCTTATGTACTATCTACTAAGAAAGCGGAGTAGAGCAGTTTGGTAGCTCGCTGGGCTCATAATCCAGAGGACGGTGGTTCGAATCCACCCTCCGCCATAAATAATAGAAACCTATTTACCATAGAAAAGCACATATGTTCAATCCTTGTCTACCATTGGGTTTAACTAAGTGAGTAGTATGTATCTGTGATACAACCTAGAAATAGTATAATAATAAGGATAATATGGGGCTGAGAAATAACAACTAGATATTACAAATTATATACCAGTATCTTTCCAGTATTGGTATTCTAAGAATGAACCCTAGAATAGGTATGTAATTCTATTGGGTTGTCCCTATGCCTATTTTATAGGCGATTTGCTCACATTAATAAAGGGCGAATGACGGGAATCGAACCCGCGAGTAACGGAGTCACAATCCATTGCCTTACCACTTGGCTACACCCGCCGCATATATAGAGTATAGCTCGTTTCGATAAGGGAGCACGATTTATTTATAGCGCTAGGGGTGGCTTTGACAACCCTTACAATACATAGCCAAAAAACAATACATTTAATAAAAACTTTTTCCTCACGAATTTAGAGCGGGTGGCGGGAATCGAACCCGCACCTTTAGCTTGGAAGGCTAAGGCACTACCACTATGCAACACCCGCATGAGTAACCTATAGAAAGTATAGGGAAAGCATAGAACTTTGTCTACCTTCCCCTTTTAACCGAGCTTTAGATGGAAACTCTATATGCTCTTATAAAGAACATTTACCTCTTACCTGTTTTTCAGCAGGTGGAGATTAATAGTAGAAACCTCGAGAACGCTTGTTTCCTTGGTTTTCATTTACACCCCCAAGTGGGGAAGAAGAAGTTTTTCTTTTTTGAACATTTTGAATTCCCTTCTTAAGAGTTGGGAATGAATGCTGAACATCAGGTGGAAGAGCTTGTTTTGATTTTGGAAGATAGTGAAAAAGGGATCCTCTGAAATTCATATTTTTCAATCCAGGAAGAGAAGAAACCCACTGTACTCCAGATGATGTTTGATTAGTAGGTGCCGCGTAGAAGAGACTTGTAAGAAGTGATTCATTCATTGTTGAAACAAGGTCAGCTTGGCTAAACCCTCTTGTTCTTCTAGCAAAATACGCCCAACGCTTTTCAAGTGGATCTTCTCGATCAGATGGTTGGAATGACTGAAGGATTTTCATACGACTTGAAATATTTGGAAGTTCTAATGAAATAATTTTATGGAATCTTCCAGGTCGGATAAGTGCGGGATCAAGGTTTTGGCATGATGAGGCTGTAGCAATAAGCACATTTTTATTTGTAGCTTGGCTTGCAACACCATCAACTTGAACAAGCAATTCAGTAAAGAAATGGAGATCAGCTGGGTTTCCAGAAACAGAATCTTTTCTTGTTGAACCAATTAATTCAATACCTTCTAGAACAACGACACAAGGTGAGCATCGATTTGCTTCGCGAAAGAGCTTTCGTAAACGATTTGTACTTGGCCCGTTTGCAAATGATTGAAGTTCGCTTGTTGCAGCACATAAAAGTGGTACACCAGCTTCTCCAGCAAGTGCTTGTGTTAGAAAAGTTTTTCCACTTCCTGAAGGTCCAACAAATAAATAATTTGAATGAGCAATCTCTTCATTTTGGAATTTACCAAAAACAGATTGTGATTTTAAAAATGAAACACATTGAGAAAAAGTAGGAAGAAGGTTTTCAATTGCATGAGCATCTGAAAGTCGAAGCGGGTTGTTCTCGGGATCAATACGTCTTACGGCGAATGAAGAATTTCCCCCACTCATAACATGTGAAACAATCGCTGAGATTGCAAGAAAAGGAAGAAGGTTTGAATAAAAGCGAGCAGACTGAACAAAAGGAAAAACTCCTGGTGTATAGACAGATGTAGCATATTTAGAAATATTTGAAAAAAGAACTTCCTTATTAGGCTTATCACCAACATAAGGGAGTGGCAGAACTCGACTTAAGGGAAGGAATTCACTTTCATACTCGTAATCATATGTATAATCATACGATGTTCCACTTTCACTTTCTTCATCTTTTTCTAAAAACATTTCATACGCAACAACATCGTGCCGCATACGATCATCTTCCGATTCATAATAGAACATATTTGGCGGAAGGGAAGTTTTTGAAAGTGAAATAGGTTGAACAGAGGAAAGACTTTTTTGTGTCTTGGCAAAATCTTGACAATCTGTAGATTGAAGATTACGGGATGTTACTTCATATGCTCCAATACTACAGAAAAATGGAAGGAAAGAAAATCGAATATATTTCTCAAGGGTCCAAACAGAAAAAGCTCGGAAAGGTAAAAATGAAAAAATCATAAAAATGGAGGTCTTACAACGATAAAAAGGAGACAATGCTATCAAGACGTCTATGCCTCTATTGAGGCACATAAGTAGAAAAGTTGAAAGGGAAATTTGTTTTAGTCTTTGCAAAGCAAACGTAGCATAATAAATGCATAGTCTTGCGTAGCGCGACGGAGCGTTGAAAACGCGTAGTCTATCATTTGGTGACGGGACATTTGTCCCTAAACTTATGAAATAACTGATAGATAAGCCGATTATGAAAAATCGATATGTTCGGGCAAGGAGGGAATCGAACCCCCGACACCGTAGTTCGTAGCCACGTGCTCTAGTCCACTGAGCTACAAGCCCTGTGACTAAAGAATACCCTGAACCTATGAGTATTGCAACGTGTGTATAAAACAAACAAAAAGTAAAAATTGATAACTTGGGCTCTAATAGGGCCTATGTTGATTATCTTTACTTTTTGAATGGTGTACCAGCAATCCATCAAAGATGGATGGCATAGGAAACCCGAACATAATATCAGTGATACATACCCGTATTACCGTTTTAGGGGAACCAGCTCCACCTGTATATTTGCTTTAACGCAATATTGGGCGTCACGAGGTTGCAAATAAAGAGTACTATTTCGCCTCAAGTAGGACTTGAACCTACGACCAATCGATTAACAGTCGATTGCTCTACCACTGAGCTATTGAGGCAACTAATAAAAATTATACCTACCCACCAAAAGGTAAGATAGGCAAAATGAACAAGTGACCCATCATAGCCAAGCTAAAGTATAGCATTGGCCTACAGTGTAGGCCACATATGATGGACACATGAAAAAAAAATGACCGAGTTCAGCTTAATATAGCCTTGATCCTACTTTGTAGGATACGGCGTAGCGTTAAAAAGTCCAGCGTTGTCCTATAAAGACATAGCTTAACGCTTATTAGATCAGAACTTATTCTTCAAATCCAAACACACGTCCAAAAGCTTCTTGAACTTTATACCCAGAATCGACTTGCTCAAGTGGATCTTTACGAAGACGATGACATAGACAAAGTGTAATAACTGATCCAATATCATTTTCTGTTACTTCTTTACGGCCATCAAAAGCAGCTAGAGCTTTAGCAGCACGGTTTGTTACAATATCACCACGAAGACCATCTACATCAAGCTCAGAACATACACGAGAAATTCCTACTCGAAGGTCTTGAGAGATACTAACATCTGATAGGATAGCACGGGCATTATCAATTTTATCTTGAAGAGCACCTTGTGTATCAACCCAGCCTTCTCGGAAAGTTGATGGGTTTTCATCAAATTCTGTACGTTCTTCAACAATCTTTACTCGAAGCTCTGGTTCTTTTACTGTTCCAATTTGAGCATGCATTCCAAATCGGTCAAGAAGTTGTGGTCGAAGTTCTCCTTCTTCAGGGTTCCCAGATCCAACAAGAATAAATCGTGCTGGGTGACAAATTGATACACCCTCTCGTTCCACTGTATTCCAACCAGAAGCGGCAGAGTCAAGAAGAACGTCAACAAGGTGGTCATCAAGAAGGTTTACCTCATCAACATAAAGGATTCCACGGTTTGCTTTTGCAAGAAGACCAGGCTCAAAAGCTTTTACACCTTCTGTTAATGCCTTTTCAATATCAATTGTTCCACAAACACGATCTTCTGTAGCTCCAAGAGGAAGATCAACCATTGTAATCTTCGTTTTCTTTGTTTGGAACTCCTTATTTTCTAGGCGAAGTTGGCGTACTTCATCACTCATAAGTTCAGGGTTGTTTGGATCTGAGTTAAACGGATCACCTTCAACAACGTCGATAAGTGGAAGAAGATCAACAAGGGCACGAACAGTAGTTGATTTACCTGTTCCACGATCTCCCATAATCATAACACCACCAATTTTTGGGTCAATAACGTTAAGAAGAAGCGCAAGCTTCATTTCTTCTTGCCCAACAATAGCAGTAAATGGGAATACTGGACGGTCATCCTCTTGTTGTGCTTGCACATCATTTTGTGCTGAAACTGTTGATTGTGTCATAGTGTTTATTTTTAGGTCTATATGCTAATAATATTACGCTGATCTGTGCCATTTTAAGACTATGCATCTAGGATGCTACGTAGGCTTTCTAAAGACTAATCAGGTTTTACCAAGCATAAATAGACAGTTGGGATCCTTCAAAACAATTATTTGGCTTATTTTCAATGCTTAATTTAAAATAAGAGTGAGATAAGCTATAGTGGCTTATAATAATCTTTGCAGCTGGTTTTATTCAGTTTTTGGATTATTTAATAACGCACGTGGGTATGATAGTATATTTTAGTTCCTATGACAATAACGAAATCTTTTAGAAATTGGCCCTTTAAAATCGCAAAGATATCCTAATTATGGGGTATAGCACAGAACTAATGGTAAATATGAGATTAGTTGACTATGTCCTTAGTCACATTAAAGCTCAGCATTATTAGCGTATATATGACAATTCTACATTTCACAAGTCTTAGTTTTAAAACTAAAAATATAGTTATTTTATTAACAAAAAAAGCATTGTAAGATTGATATGATTTTGATTCGATACTGTTTGCCTTATACTATGCTATAAGACAAAAAACACAGAATATAATTTTTTACTCTTACTTACGTATGACAATCGTTGTTGGAAAAGTTGAAGAAAGACGTGGGTGGTTTGATGAAGTTGATGACTGGCTGAAGCGTGATCGTTTCGTTTTCGTTGGTTGGTCTGGAATTCTTCTACTTCCATGTGCTTACTTCGCACTAGGTGGATGGTTTACAGGGACAGCATTTGTAACATCATGGTATACTCATGGTATTGCAAGTTCATACCTTGAAGGATGTAACGTTCTAACTGCAGCAGTATCAACACCTGCAAACAGTATGGCACACTCACTTCTATTCCTTTGGGGACCAGAAGCACAAGGTGACTTCACTCGTTGGTGTCAGCTAGGTGGCCTATGGGCATTCGTAGCTCTTCACGGTGCATTTGGACTAATTGGATTCATGCTTCGTCAGTTTGAAATTGCTCGTGCGGTACAAATTCGTCCGTACAACGCAATTGCATTCTCAGCTCCAATTGCAGTATTCGTGTCTGTATTCCTAATTTACCCACTTGGTCAGAGTGGTTGGTTCTTCGCACCAAGTTTTGGTGTAGCAGGAATTTTCCGTTTCATTTTATTCTTCCAAGGTTTCCATAACTGGACTCTAAACCCATTCCACATGATGGGTGTAGCTGGTGTACTAGGTGCAGCTCTTCTATGTGCAATTCACGGTGCAACTGTTGAAAACACTCTTTTCGAAGATGGTGACGGTGCAAACACATTCCGTGCCTTCAACCCTACACAGGCTGAAGAAACATACTCAATGGTAACTGCAAACCGTTTCTGGTCACAGATTTTTGGTGTAGCTTTCTCTAACAAGCGTTGGCTTCACTTCTTCATGCTATTCGTACCAGTAACTGGTCTATGGATGAGTGCTATTGGTGTTGTAGGTCTAGCTCTAAACCTTCGTGCATACGATTTCGTTTCTCAAGAAATTCGTGCTGCTGAAGATCCAGAATTTGAGACTTTCTACACTAAAAACATTCTTCTAAACGAAGGTATCCGAGCTTGGATGGCGGCACAAGACCAGCCACACGAAAATCTAGTATTCCCAGAGGAGGTTCTACCACGTGGAAACGCTTTATAATAGTACACTTGTTGTTGGTGGCCGAGATCAGGAATCAACAGGATTTGCATGGTGGGCTGGAAACGCTCGCCTAATTAACCTTTCTGGAAAACTTCTTGGTGCGCACGTAGCGCACGCAGGACTTATCGTTTTCTGGGCTGGAGCAATGAACCTTTTTGAGGTTGCACACTTTGTTCCAGAAAAACCAATGTACGAACAAGGACTTATCCTTATTCCTCACCTAGCTACTCTTGGATATGGAGTTGGTCCTGGTGGAGAGGTATTTGATACATACCCGTACTTCGTATCAGGTGTTCTACACCTTATTTCATCTGCTGTTCTTGGATTTGGTGGTGTTTACCACTCACTTGTAGGTCCAGAAACACTAGAAGAATCATTCCCATTCTTTGGATACGTTTTCAAAGATAAGAACAAAATGACAACGATTCTTGGAATCCACCTTATCATCCTTGGATGTGGTGCATGGCTTCTTGTTCTTAAGGCTATGTTCTATGGTGGTCTTTACGACACATGGGCAGCTGGTGGAGGAGATGTACGTATTATTACATCTCCAACAATTACTCCAGGTGTTATCTTCGGATACCTTCTAAAATCACCGTTCGGTGGTGATGGATGGATCATTAGTGTAGATAACCTAGAAGATGTTGTTGGTGGACACATCTGGATTGGAACTCTTGAGATCTTTGGTGGTCTATGGCACATCTTCACTAAGCCATTCGCTTGGGCACGTCGTGCTTTCGTATGGTCTGGAGAAGCATACCTTTCTTACAGTCTTGCTGCAATCTCAGTAATGGGATTCACTGCATCTGTTATGGTATGGTTTAACAACACTGTATACCCATCTGAATTCTTCGGTCCAACTGGTCCAGAGGCTTCACAGTCACAAACATTTACATTCCTTGTTCGTGACCAACGTCTTGGAGCTAACGTAGCTTCAGCACAAGGTCCAACAGGTCTTGGTAAGTACCTAATGCGTTCTCCTACTGGTGAAATTATTTTCGGTGGAGAAACTATGCGTTTCTGGGATTGTCGTGCTCCTTGGGTTGAACCACTTCGTGGTCCAAACGGGCTTGACCTTCAAAAGCTTAAGAACGATATTCAGCCATGGCAAGAACGTCGTTCAGCAGAGTACATGACTCACGCACCGCTTGGGTCTCTTAACTCTGTAGGTGGAGTAGCAACTGAGATTAACTCAATTAACTACGTAAACCCACGTTCGTGGCTATCTACATCTCACTATGTACTAGGATTCTTCTTCTTCGTAGCACACCTATGGCACGCTGGACGTGCACGTGCAGCTGCTGCAGGATTCGAGAAAGGAATTGATCGTGATAACGAGCCAGTTCTTTCAATGCGACCTCTTGACTAATCTATCTTATGATAGACACTTTCTCCTGACTTGTTCAGGAGACCGTGAATTATATGGTTTCATTTCCTAACCCTCGCAAGGGGGTTAATCGTTTGCTACTTTTAAAAAGCTTTTTTTTTAGGTTAATAACTCTTATACACCCCCTTTCGATTCACATAAGCATTTCCCATGAAGCCTTAATATTAATGATGTATAGCCTCTTATCGGAGTTGAACCGATGACCCTCGCATTACAAATACGATGCTCTACCAACTGAGCTAAAGAGGCATCATCTCTCTTCTAAAAAAGAAAAGAGAAAAAATGGGCCGAACTGGATTCGAACCAGTGTAGGTATTTACCAGCGGATTTACAATCCGCCTCCTTTGATTGGTCAATATATTGGGTTTCCAATACATGCCGTTCAGAACTCCTCGTGATACTTTCGAATCAAAGAGCTCCTGGTTCTTAAAATTTAAGAACCGGTAAAAAGTTAGCCTATCCATGCGTTACATAGCATTTGCTTTCTTTTACCATCCTTTTTACACGTTTATTTTATTGCTTTAATGAAAGAAAGTATTGTATCTTCCGGCTTTCAGAAAATGGAAAAAAGATGACTATTCTTTTCTCCAAGAAAGAAGTGCCGTTTCGAAAGATATGCAAACAAATGTAGAATGTTTACTTTTTTCATTTCCTTATTCTGAGCTTTTAACAGAACATTGGTCCCAAATTGGGGAGTATTACAAAAAATAGATACACGGACGGGTATTGTACCCTCATGTTTCTCGTGTCGCACAGCCACTCGGACATCGACCCTTTTTGTACAATTAAGATGCACAGTAAAAGTATACAAAGTAAGTGTTAAACTTACCAGCTTAACCTTGTGCTACTTTGACGTATCATTCGACATTGCAGCAGAAATACATAGCCTTTGGCTTCGCCAGGTTTGCCTAGCCGACATGTAATTAGCCAAATATAGTCAATGTGCTCATAAAAACCAATATTGGTAGGTTTTTAGGTCCTAATTTCGTAGAGAATTTTTTTGGGTATACTTAAGGTAATAAGCGTTATCTTTTTTCTTCTTTGTTTTTTTTCATATGTCTCACTCAGTAAAAATTTACGATTCATGTATTGGATGTAGCCAATGTGTTCGTGCATGTCCAACAGATGTGCTTGAAATGGCACCATGGGATGGATGTAAAGCAGGACAAATTGCATCAGCTCCACGTACAGAAGATTGCGTAGGGTGTAAGAGATGTGAAAGTGCATGTCCAACAGATTTCCTAAGTGTTCGTGTGTACCTTGGTGCTGAAACGACTCGAAGCATGGGACTTGCATACTAACGGCCAAAACAAGCCAATTCAAACTAGCACCCCCCCTCAAGGGCATAGCTTAACGTTTTTTGACCTCTCTTCAACATGAAGAGGGTGTCTTTATCAAATACGTAATTACAACCTAACATAGGGCAGCGTATTGTTGAAAAATCATAGTCTTTTTGATACTATATATCAATCAGGATGGATTAACATTATAAACGCATAGTCTTTGGCTTCGCCAGGCAGGCGTAACTTTGCATAGCCTCTGTAGTGAAAGGGATTATCACACTGACCTTCTAAGTCAAGATTTCTGGTTCGAATCCAGACAGGGGTAAAATTAGTTTAAACTAAGGATGGAGTTATATTCATCCAGTAGAACTCAAGTATTATTATGGGGAAATAGCCTTGGCAATAAAGAACATAGCCTTTAGCCAGGCTAAAACATAGCATTATAAATGCAGTGATCGCTCATCAATAGGTATGCGGCCTACCCTGTAGGTAAATGCTATGCTTTAGCGTGGCTAAGTGATGTGCCTAACACTAGACACATCAACAAGAAGAAATTAACGGAAATGAGCAAAGGCTTTATTTGCCTCTGCCATACGGTGCATATCTTCACGTTTACGAACTGCGTTTCCAGTCTGTTTTGAAGCGTCAAGAAGTTCAGCGGCTAACTTTGCAGTCATACCTCTTCCTGGTCGTTTTCGAGCAGATTGAACAATCCATCGGATAGCTAATGCAGTTCCACGTTCTGAAGTAACCTCCATTGGAACCTGATAAACAGATCCTCCAATACGTCGTGGACGTACTTCAACAAGAGGTGTTACATTTACTACAGATTTACGAAGAACATCTAGACCATCTTGTCCAGCTGTTTCTCCAATGTTTTCAATAGCTGTATATAAAATAGTGTGCGCAAGGCGTGATTTACCATTTTTAATAATCTGGTTCACAAACATTCGCACAAGTTGGCTTTGGTATAAAGTATCAACTTTTGGAGCCGTATGACTTACTTGAAAGGATTTACGTGACATTTGAAATTATTTAGGTTTTTTTTGTCCATATTTTGAGCGAGATCGAATACGATCTTTCACACCTGCAGTATCTAACGCACCACGAACAATGTGATAACGTACACCTGGAAGGTCCTTTACACGACCACCACGAACAAGTACAACAGAGTGTTCTTGAAGGTTATGACCAATACCAGGAATATATGCAGTAATTTCAAATCCAGATGTTAGGCGAACACGTGCAACTTTTCGAAGGGCTGAGTTAGGCTTCTTAGGAGTTGTTGTATAAACACGTGTACATACACCTCGACGTTGTGGACAACTTTGAAGTGCTGGAGATTTTGTTCGTTTTAATGTCTTCTTTCTTTGAAAACGAATAAGTTGTTGAATCGTTGGCATAAAACGGAATGAGAATGAAAAAACGCTTCACAATAAAAATGTTTTGAAGCAGAAAAAGGGTATTTGGTTAATGTGATGTCTATCTTAAAAGGTAGGCATCTAAGTACCCCATCACGTATGATGGGGTGTCCTCTAAGTTTAGTATGTGACCCATCATAGGATAGGCACATTGTTGTAACGACTTACGCTACTTGCTCTTTTTCAATGTAAAGGAAAAGAGAAGCCATTGTAATTGCCGGGAAAACAAGACCAACAAGAGGTACAAGAATAGATGGAAGAATTTGTGATAACATAAAACAAATAAAAGTGTTGTGTGCTTCTTTCATTATAGAAGAAAAAAACAGGGTAAACCACTTTCAAAGAACTAGGCAAAGAGGTATTATCCTTGCTTTTGCTTATGCTTTGGGTTCACACAAATTACAAGAATTTTGTTTTTTCGTCGAATCATGCGACATTTGTCACACATACGACGTACTGATGCACGAACTTTCATAAAAAGAAATTGAATAAAATGGGTAAGAATTTATGCGCCGGGCTATGTCCTTATAGGACAACGCCGCAGGCAAAGTCAAAGGCTATGTATCTAAGATACTACGCCGGCTAGCCCAGCGCAAGCGTTGCTAAGAACTCATGTTCTTTCCGTGTAAAAAGGATTGAACTAGTTTACGAAGAATGAATTGAATAGAGTGAACAGAATCATCATTTGCCGGGATAGCAAAATTTGCTAACTCTGGGTTACAATCAGTATCCACAAAACTAAGAATTGGAATATTTAATTTCTGTGCTTCTTTTACTGCGTTCATTTCTTCGTTTTGTCCAACAATAACAAGGATATCTGGAGGGCTTTCCATATCTTTTACCCCACCAAAGAATTTCTCAAGACGAGCGCGTTGTTTTGTCATTTGAAGGATTTCATTTTTTGAGAATCCTGTTTGTTCAAAACTGTCATCAAAAGAACGAAGACGGTTAATACATTGGCGCATTGTTGTCCAGTTTGTTAGGAATCCTCCAAGCCATCTATGATTAACATAGAATCCTTGGCATTCGTGAGCAGCAGCTTCCATAAAAGGAGCAGCAGGACGTTTTGTTCCAACAAAAAGAAGGTTTTGTGATTTTTTTCCTGCCTGTTGAAGGAATTCACACGCTTCTTGAAGACAAGTGGCAGTTTTAAGGATATCAATAATATGAACACCATTTTTTTGCCCATAAATATATGGAGCCATACGAGGGTTCCATCGTTGAACGCGATGTCCAAAATGAACACCAGCTTCCAGCATTTGACGAATCATATAAAAGTATAAAAGTGTATGTTATCATTCGGATGTGTGCCTCTGAACGGACTCGAACCGTTACGCGAAGTTCTCGCTCAACTTTTTAAGAGTTGTGTGTCTACCATTCCACCACAAAGGCGTATTCTGGCTCTGGCGGGATTTGAACCTGCGACCTTGGGCTTATGAATCCCCTGCTCTACCCCTGAGCTACAGAGCCATATGTTTCTAGTGTACAAAAATACCCTCAACCAGCCTAGTGAAATTCAGCTTTGCCAGGCGTAGCCTTGCATAGCGTGGCATTGGGTTTTTAACGCGTAGCTTATTTTAGAAGCTTGATAATACCCCCTGAAAATATCAGGGGGGTGAAGGAAGGTTTTAACTTGTCTTATGCTAATTTTAATCTCATATTAAAAGATTATGTGCCAGGCTATGCGTTTTTAACGCTACGCCGAACTTTGTAAGGCTATGTCTTTATAGAACAACACCAAACTTCGTAAGGCTAAGCTAGCGCAAGCGTTAGTAAATAGACAGTCCCGATTAAATGAAAGGGAAACTTAGAGGATCTGGAAAGAAACGGTTAATTTCAATCAGTAGACCAGCAATAAAACCAAAATAAACAGCCGCTAGAACAGGAGCTGTTGATAAGTATGTTTGAAAATCTTTCATAATTTTTAAAATGGAGCAATGATTCAATTATCCAAGAACTAGCGTGTAGTTCTTGGAATTAAAATCGGTTATCCGAACTTTCCTGATGTCGAAGCAAGAAGGAAAGATGCATATGTAAATACATACCCTACGGAGAAGTGGGTAAGTCCTACAAGTCGGGCTTGTACAATTGACAGAGCAACCGGCTTATCACGCCACTTTACAAGGTTTGCAAGTGGTGTACGCTCGTGTGCCCATGCAAGAACTTCGATAAGTTCTTGCCAGTATCCACGCCATGAAATAAGGAACATGAATCCTGTTGCATAAATTAAGTGTGCAAATAGGAACGTCCAAGCGTAAACACTTAAACTGTTCATTCCGAATGGGTTGTATCCGTTAATTAGCTGTGACGAGTTTAGCCAAAGGTAATCACGAAGCCATCCCATAAGGTATGTACTCGATTCATCGAATTGAGCAGGGTTTCCTTGCCAAATAGTAATGTGCTTCCAGTGCCAATAGAATGTTACCCATCCAATTGTGTTTAGCATCCAGAAAACAGCTAGGTAGAAAGCATCCCATGCGGAAATATCACATGTTCCACCACGACCAGGACCATCACAAGGGAAACTGTATCCGAAATCTTTCTTATCGGGCATAAGCTTTGATCCACGTGCATCAAGCGCACCCTTAACAAGAATAAGAGTTGTTGTGTGAAGACCAAGAGCAATTGCATGGTGTACAAGGAAATCTCCAGGACCAATTGTAAGGAAAAGAGAGTTACTTGTGCTGTTAATAGCAGAAATCCATGCTGGAAGCCAGATGCTCTTTCCTGCTGCAAATGCTGGACTTGCTTCAGATGAAAGAAGAACATCAAATCCGTAAAGTTGCTTTCCTTGGGCTGCTTGAATCCACTGTGCGAATACTGGCTCAATAAGAATTTGCTTCTCTGGAGTTCCAAAAGCTTGCATTACGTCGTTGTGTACGTAAAGTCCAAGAGTATGGAATCCTAGGAAAAGAGAAGCCCAACTTAGGTGAGAAATAATAGCTTCTTTATGTTCTAGCATTCGAGCAAGAACGTTTCCTTCGTTTTGTGCCGGATCGTAATCACGGATGAAGAAAATAGCACCGTGAGCAAAAGCTCCACACATAATAAATCCAGCGATGTACTGGTGATGTGTGTAAAGTGCTGCTTGCGTTGTGAAATCTTGGGCAATGAATGCGTAAGCTGGAAGCGAATACATATGCTGTGCAACAAGAGAAGTAATAACACCAAGAGATGCTAGTGCAAGACCAAGTTGGAAGTGAAGTGAGTTGTTAACAGTATCATAAAGACCTTTATGTCCTGTTCCAAGACCACCAGCCGGTGGAACATGAACATCAAGAATTTCCTTCATGCTGTGTCCAATTCCAAAGTTTGTACGGTACATGTGTCCCGCAATAATGAAAAGAACAGCAATTGCAAGATGATGGTGTGCAATATCTGTTAGCCATAAACTTTGTGTTTGAGGGTGGAATCCACCTGTAAACGTTAGGATAGCTGTTCCAGCTCCTGTGTCAGTTCCAAAAAGGTGACCAGCTGTATCTGCATTTTGTGCATATGCAGACCAGTTTCCGCTAAAGAATGGAGCAAGTCCTTCTGGGTGTGGAGGTGTTGTTAGGAAGTTTGACCAACGAACGTGAACACCACGTGATTCTGGAATTGCTACGTGAACAAGGTGTCCTGTCCATGCAAGTGAACTTACACCAAAAAGACCAGAAAGGTGGTGGTTCAGACGCGATTCAGCGTTCTTGAACCATGAAAGGCTTGGAGCAAACATTGGCTGAAGGTGAAGCCATCCTGCGAAAAGGAAAACTCCTGCTAGAAGAAGAAGGAAAATTGATCCATAGTATAGATCATTATTCGTTCGCATTCCAATTGTGTACCACCATTGGTACACACCAGAATATGCAATGTTTACGGGGTTTGAGGCACCTCCACGTGTGAAGGCTTCAACTGCTGGTTGACCGAAGTGAGGGTCAAAAATTGCATGTGCAATTGGTCGAACATGAAGTGGGTCGCTTACCCATTGTTCAAAGTTACCTTGCCATGCCACATGGAAAAGGTTTCCAGATGTCCATAGAAAAATAATTGCAAGTTGACCAAAGTGTGAACCAAAAATCTTTTGGTATAACACATCTTCTGTCATCCCATCATGTGTTTCGAAATCGTGTGCTGTTGCAATTCCGAACCAAAGTCGACGAGTTGTTGGATCATTAGCTAATCCTTGACTGAATTTAGGGAACTTAGTCGCCATAGTTCTAGTATGTGTAGTAAGTAAAAAGTAAAAAAAATGTTCTTTTCAAAAGGTTACGCTTTCGCTACGCAAAGTAATACTGAAAGTATTACGAAGATATGTGATGTAAACGCTATGCCTCTTGGTATGAGTTGTTATGAGATGTAGAAAGAGAGAGCTCTTTCTAATGAGCGATTGGAAATAGTATCACGCAATTTGACGTAGCATCATAGATGCATAGTTTTCTTGCGTAGTTATCCAACCGCGAGAATTCGCGCAAGGAAGAATGACCAGGTTGTCGCAATACCACCTAGAAGGTAGTGTGCAACACCAACCGCTCGACCTTGTGTAATGCTTAGTGCGCGTGGCTGAATTGCTGGAGCAACTTTCAGCTTGTTGTGTGCCCATACAATTGACTCGATAAGTTCTTGCCAGTACCCACGTCCACTGAATAGGAACATAAGACTAAATGCCCAGATGAAGTGTGCACCTAGGAAAATAAGACCATATGCTGATAGAGCCGATCCGTATGATTGAATAACTTGCGATGATTGTGCCCATAGGAAATCACGAAGCCATCCATTAATAGTGTTTGCACTTTGTGCAAAGTTTCCACCGGTAATGTGAGAAACACTTGAAGCTGTAACACTTCCCCATACATCAGACTGCATCTTCCAACTGAAGTGGAAAATTACAATTGAGATAGAGTTGTACATCCAGAATAGCCCAAGGAAAACGTGATCCCAAGCTGAAACTTGACATGTTCCACCTCGACCCGGTCCATCACAAGGGAAACGGAATCCAAGGTTTGCTTTATCTGGGATAAGGCGAGAACTTCTTGCGAAAAGAACACCTTTCAGAAGAATTAGAACTGTTACGTGAATTGTAAATGCATGAATATGGTGAACCATAAAGTCTGCAGTTCCAAGTGAGATTGGCATCATTGCGATCTTTCCACCAACAGCTACAATGTCTCCACCCCATGTTGCACTCGTTGCAGCAAGAGCATTTGGTGCTGTTCCTGTTGGAGCAAGGAAGTGTGTGTTTTGGATCCACTGTGCAAATACTGGCTGAAGTTGGATAGCAGTATCTGAGAACATATCTTGTGGTCGTCCAAGAGCACTCATTGTATCGTTATGGATGTATAGACCGAAACTGTGGAATCCAAGGAAAATACATACCCAGTTTAGGTGTGAAATAATTGCATCACGGTGACGTAAAACACGGTCAAGAAGGTTGTTGTAGTTTTGTGTTGGATCGTAATCACGAACCATACAAATAGCTGCGTGTGCAGCTGCACCTACAATACAGAACCCTCCAATCCATGTGTGGTGTGTAAATAGAGAAAGTTGTGTTCCATAATCTGTAGCAATGTACGGGTATGGAGGCATTGCATACATGTGGTGTGCAACGATAATTGAAAGTGAACCAAACAGAGCAAGGTTAATTGCAAGTTGAGCATGCCATGAAGTTGTTAGAAGTTCATACAGACCTGTGTGTCCTTCTCCTGTGAATGGTCCTTTGTGAGATTCAAGGATTTCTTTCATGCTGTGTCCAATTCCCCAGTTTGTACGGTACATATGACCAGCTACAAGGAAAAGAACTGCAATTGCAAGGTGGTGGTGTGCTGTATCTGTGAGCCAAAGGCCTCCAGTTACTGGGTTTAGACCACCCTGGAATGTTAGGAAATCAGAATACTCTGACCAGTGAAGAGTAAAGAACGGTGCAAGACCTTTTGCAAAACTTGGGTAAAGCTCTGCCATAAGGGCACGGTTTAGAAGGAACTCGTGTGGGAGTGGGATCTCTTTTGGATCTACTCCTGCATCAAGAAGCTTGTTTACCGGAAGAGCGATATGAATCTGGTGACCAGCCCATGAAAGACTTCCAAGACCTAGAAGTCCTGCAAGGTGGTGGTTCATCATTGATTCTACGTTTTGGAACCATTCAAGCTTTGGAGCTGCTTTGTGGTAGTGGAACCATCCAGCAAAGAACATTGCTCCTGCTAGAAGAAGACCTCCAATAGCTGTACTGTACAGCTGAAGTTCAGAAGTAATACCACTTGCACGCCAAAGTTGGAAGAAACCAGATGTAATTTGGATTCCTTGGAATCCTCCACCTACATCTGCGTTTAGAATTTCCTGACCAACAATAGACCATACAACTTGTGCACTTGGTTTAATGTGTGTTGGATCACTTAGCCATGCTTCATAGTTTGAGAAACGTGCTCCGTGATAGTACATTCCACTTAGCCAAATAAGAATAATTCCAAGTTGACCAAAGTGTGCACTGAAAACTTTACGAGAAATGTCTTCAAGATCTGTTGTATGACTATCGAAATCATGTGCATCTGCATGCAGATCCCAAATCCATGTCGTGGTTGTTGGACCTTTTGCTAAAGTTCTTGAGAAGTGACCTGGCTTTGCCCATTTTTCAAACGATGTTTGAACTGGGTTGCGGTCTACAAGAACTTTGACTTTCTTAGATTCACTAGAAGGTGCTGAAATTGTCATAGTTCGACACAATTTATTTTTTGTAAATCCTCCTTAAAACACTCTGCAAAGAAGGGAAAGTTCATAAATAATCGCAAACATACTGCTTTTTATGGTGCATACGGGTACTCAATATTTTTTTATCTGTGTCTTTCAAGAAAGTCCAAAAAAAGAAGAAAAGAGCCCCGACCATGGTAAACGCCTTACAACAAAAGTTTACAATGTATATAGACCGCGATGCGGGAAGATATACCCAAGATGGTTCCATGTTTTTATCTATACCAGAAGTCTTCAGAGTTACAAGCTCGTCTTAAATTCTTATTCTTAAGTTGCTTTGGATATGTAATGATAGCTTTTGTGTAGTTTTTTTTAATCTCACTGATTAGAATATTAGTAAAAATGCCCGTTTACTAATTCATTAAATATACCCCCAACGGGAGTCGAACCCGTGTCTTTTCCGTGAAAGGGAAATGTCCTTGGCCACTAGACGATGGGGGCAGAAAAGAAATATATATTTCAAGTATAGGCTAAAGTTGAATATGGTGCAAGGCCGTAGGTATACTCACTTTACGGAGTGTAGCGCAGTTTGGTAGCGTACGTCTTTTGGGAAGATGGGGTCGCAGGTTCGAGTCCTGTCACTCCGATACATTAGCCGGGTAAAACCGGCCTAGCCCCTATCACAATAGGATTACCTTATGATAGGCTTGAATCCATCAAAGGTCGATAGCTGGAATATGGCTAACAAAACCGTGCGTAGTGTTATAACAAATCATAAGTACAATACTACCTTTAAAACTATTTAATTTTCCAATACTTATAAAAATGAGTATCTAAAAGATTATCTCAATAAGTAAGTACATTCCTTCTGCCGCACTTTACTTTATGCGTAGCAACGGTCATCTGTGTGAAGTCTCACACTTTCCCCACCTGCTATTGAAGATAGGAGGGGGAAGTGTAAACATAAAAGAAAGAAGCTTTAAAAATTAACTTCCAACTTTAAAAGCGTCAACAAAAAGGCCAAATAAAAATCCAAGATGGAAAAAATGAGCCTTTCTAGGTTTTTTTTGTTCAGCTAGCATAACAAGGAAAAGAACAAAAAGTCCATTCCATGGAACAAATTTAGAGAACAAACCAAATGCAGTTGGGCAAATATTCCCAGATGCAAATCCTAGTAAAAGAAAAAAGAGTGAAGAAGCCATAAGTTTTACAAAAATGGAGAGTGACTTATCATAGCCACGCTAAAGCGTAGTATTGGCCTACGGGGTAGGCCGCATACGGCGGGCACAGGGATAGGTGAAAAATATGTGCAGCAAATCCTCACTATGCAATTACATTGCTAAGTTACATCTAAGATGCATACTACGTAATACTATGTGTTTTTAACGCTACGAAGTAGGATCAATACTATGCACCTGGTCTTTCAGAGATAAACAATCAATCCAACAACGATGGATAAATATATGATATACTTTTAAAAGAAGGGGTTATAGCTCAGTTGGTAGAGCGTTTCGTTTACACCGAAAATGCCGGCGGTTCGAGTCCGTCTAGCCCCATTCCTTCTCCTATCCATTATTTTTGGATCTATATGCTTACAATACAATCACCCAAAGAATTATTATACTTCGCTTTGGGTGAAAAATAAGATATTTTATTCAGAAAAGAATGCTTCTTGTACTCGTTGGAAAAAGTTCTTATATGGACTCGAAAGATCAATAAGATATTCCTGTTTCCCAAGAAGACGTCTTGCAGCATTTTCATATGCAATTCCTGAGAGTGTTAGCTTTTTACGTAAAACCAGAGGTTCACCACGGTTAGTACTAATAATAACATTAGTATCTTCAGGGATTGCTCCAAGAAGAGGAATTCCAAGCATTTCTTGAACATCTTTCACGCTCATCATATCGTTACGTTGAATCATATCAGCTCGAACACGATTCACAAGAAGTTTTACGTTATAAATACCATTAGCTTCAAGAAGCCCAGCAACACGATCTGCATCACGAATTGATGTAATTTCTGGAGTGGTTACAATAAGTGCTTCTTTTGCTGGTGCAACAGCGTTAACAAATCCAAGATCAATTCCCGCTGGACAATCAATAATAATAAATTGGTAATCACGTTGTTTTAAAAGGTCAACCAACATTTGCATATTTTTTACTGGTAATGTTGTATCTTTGACGATTTTTCGAAATTGCTAACAGTCCAAGATTTTTCCATCGTTTATCTCGAATAAGTGCTTGTTCAAGACGGCATTCGCCTTCAAGAACCTCCATAGCTGTATACATCACTCGGTTTTCTAATCCAAGTAATAAATCAAGATTTCGGAGACCAATATCAGCATCAATAAGTGCAACTTTATATCCTAACCTTGCGATAGACATACCAATATTGGCTGTTGTGGTAGTTTTTCCAACACCACCTTTTCCAGATGTAATAACTAAAACACGCGTCTCTTGAGGTGTTTCTAAAGTCATAGGGTTTCCTTCATATAGAAATGGAATGTGCTTGCTTACTTCTTTTATTAGTATTATAATTGAATTTATGATAATTCAATATTGTGGCAATCATATTTGAATGATACAAGTCGGTTGAACCGACGTATTAATACGTATCCATCAAAAATGGATTGATTTGGCTCGGCCGTGCGTTGCTTCGCATAGACTCACGAAACTGGGCTATGTACCAAAGATGCATAATCTTTGCAAAGTAGAGGTAGTATTCTAAATGCATAGTCTAATTTATCGTATAGTTATGATACTTGAAAAAAAAATTTAGTGAAGAGAGTTTTTTTCCATCGATTTGGTTAATTGTGAAAACATTTTGAAAAAATAGGTTTTCTCATGAGTAAAGTTTATAATTGGTTTGATGAGCGTCTTGAAATCCAATCGATTGCAGATGACGTAACAAGTAAGTACGTTCCGCCGCACGTTAATATTTTCTACTGTCTTGGTGGAATTACATTAACATGTTTCCTTATCCAAGTTGCAACAGGATTTGCAATGACATTCTACTACCGTCCAACAGTTGCTGAAGCATTCTCATCTGTTGAGTACATTATGACACAGGTTAACTTCGGATGGCTTATCCGTTCAATTCACCGTTGGTCAGCAAGTATGATGGTTCTTGCAATGATTCTTCACGTTTTCCGTGTATACCTAACTGGTGGATTCAAGAAGCCACGTGAACTTACATGGGTAACTGGTGTTATCATGGCTGTTATTACAGTTTCTTTTGGTGTAACTGGATATTCTCTTCCTTGGGACCAAGTTGGTTACTGGGCTGTTAAGATTGTAACAGGTGTACCAGATGCAATTCCTGTTATTGGTGGATTTGTAGTTGAACTACTTCGTGGAGGAGTAGGTGTTGGACAAGCAACTTTAACACGTTTCTACAGTCTTCACACATTTGTTCTGCCTCTTCTAGCGGCAGTATTTATGCTTATGCACTTCCTTATGATTCGTAAGCAAGGAATTTCAGGACCTCTTTAAAAACAAGTTCTTATGCCAATTCCCTTCATGTAACGCCTGGCAATGCCTTGGTACCTGAGGCTGTTCTGGAGTAACTTATTGGCAATCTACGCCCCGCTTTGTCGTGGCTATTCAAGGCTTCGTTTTAAGGTCCTTCCCCTAATTTAATAAGCTGGCACATTGCTCGCGTATCATTAGGGTTGGCATTAGCCATTTCTATTTTTATCAATCGCCGGCTTTGCCCGGTAAATATTATTCTTCCATTCATTATGTCAGTTACAAAAAAGCCTGATCTAACAGATCCAATCCTTCGTGCTAAGCTTGCAAAGGGTATGGGGCACAACTATTATGGTGAGCCTGCATGGCCAAACGATCTTCTTTACATTTTCCCAGTTGTAATTCTAGGAACAATTGCAGGAGTTACAGGACTTGGTGTTCTAGACCCTGCAGTTATTGGAGAGCCAGCAGATCCTTTTGCTACTCCACTTGAGATTCTTCCAGAGTGGTACTTCTACCCAACGTTTAACCTTCTTCGTGTTATTCCAAACAAACTTCTAGGTGTTCTTTCTATGGCTGCGGTTCCGGCTGGTCTTCTTACTGTTCCATTTATTGAGAACATTAACAAGTTCCAGAACCCATTCCGTCGTCCAGTAGCATCTGCTGTTTTCGTATTTGCAACATTCGTAGCTCTTTGGCTAGGGATTGGAGCAACATACCCGATTGACAGTGCTTTAACACTTGGTCTTTTCTAATTATTTCTTCTAACCTTCAGATAGTTGGTCCATCTTTAGATAGGCATTATGAATGCAACCAGAATAGGGGAATGTGTACATAGTATGCATCTATAATGTAACCTCGCAACAAAGTTGCATAGTGATACTCCCGACTTTTAACTCATAAAATAATCCGCCAAAGATAGATCAGTATAAGATTGAAGAGGTATGACCTTTTATAGCCTTTGGATTTGCCAGGGATAGCTTCGCATAGCCTTACGCAGTGCGGCGTTGTCCTATAAGGACATAGCCTACCCTTCTAGATTTAGAAGGAAGGTTTATAAAAGGTCATTGCACCTATGGCTGAGTGGACGAAAGCACCGTCCTCATAAGACGCTTTTCTTTCTGGACACCGTTGGTTCGAATCCAACTGGGTGCAAATATATAATCCGAGATTGGTTTCACAAACTTCAAAACCATCATAGTATTTCATACAGATGTATAGGCTTTGAAGTTTGTGAAGTATAAAGCTTTTGGATATTAATACTAAAAATGTGAATTCTTGAGTCCAGGAGGGGCTCATAAGAATCTTTTGCTCACTTCACAAATCATACAAAAACGTCTTTTCAATGACACAAGTTGGTACTCAAAAAAGCCTTGGTCAAATCACACAGATTATTGGCCCAGTAATGGATGTGACATTCCCAGCAGGGAAACTTCCAAACATTTACAACTCTCTAGTTGTAGAAGGTAAGAATGAAGCTGGAGATGAACTTCGCGTAACAGCTGAAGTTCAACAGCTTCTTGGTGACAACTCTGTACGTGCTGTTGCACTTAGTGCAACAGATGGTCTTATGCTGTTCCATAGTGCTCTTCTCCTACGATCCATGGCTGAAGCATAGTTGATGTAGAATCAAGAGGATCTACCGCAGGG
>Ga0099800_1116_pt1 | contig 22687 bp, 16 predicted proteins | sample Uncmet6_SortRC_1_FD_89868 | JGI IMG/M metagenome (GOLD analysis project Ga0099800, IMG submission 89868) | Marine eukaryotic communities from CALCOFI LINE 67, Pacific Ocean - CN11_C50_N6_SortRC_1 | ecosystem: Environmental > Aquatic > Marine > Oceanic | place: Pacific Ocean: Monterey Bay... | reverse complement strand
TACCGAGTACCTCCTAGTTGGGCTCGATGCTAAAGGTGAAATGGTTGAAACCGGAGAGACTTGGCAGGTTCCTGTCGAAAAAGATAGCGATCCTAAAGATGACCATCAGGAAACCTTAATGAGCTTATCAACTAACGAAGAGCTCAAAGGCCTGAGTCTCGTGGCCAGAAATCTTGATGGTCAAGCAACTAAAGACATCACTATCGCTGTTGAAATGGACAATTCCGAGGCAGATCGTTCCGTCATCACTTTTGAAAAGGAAGAACTACCTGCTCCGCCAAACCTCACTCCATCCACCTCCGAGGTGACCCTATCCGAAGAGGCTACTAAAGATGTCGATCCTGACTCAATAGCAGGCAAAAAAGAGGCCAGATCTACGGCTGTTGCAGCAAGAGCGGAAATTATTGCCCAGCGTAAGGTCGTGGTTGACCAGATCAAATCTAGTAAGAAAAATCTAAAGATAGTAAAGCGCGAGATATCTGCCATGAAAAAGGATCGTGCCAAACTAGATAAAAATATCAAGAAACTGAGAAAAAAGAAAAAGTCTCTGAGCGCAGAAGATAAAACTAATCTAGCAAGCCTTAGAAAGGAAAAGTCTGAGGTCATAATAAAAATTAAGACAAAAAATAAGGATCGTAAGGCATTACTAAAAGAAATTAAACAGTCACAGAAAGAGCGTAAAAATCTATCTGGTCACATAAAGAAACAGCGTAAAAAGATTAAAAAACTTTCTGCGCAAATCAAGAAATTAAAGAAGGTGGAGCGAAAAAAGAATCAAGCCAGGAAGAAAGCTAATAAAGATAGCACATTAAAAGCAAAAAAGGGAAAAGCCAAACTAAAGAAAACTGCTCAGAATTAGTTGCTAGGCAACTTTTTCTGAGCCATTTTCTCCTCTGCTGCATCCATTTTGGGTTTCAAGTAGCCTATAATATAGTCTGAACAGCAACCCAGTTAAACTTTTATGAAGCCTAAGCAAAAAATCATCATCTACGCTGCTCTCACGGCCGCTGCATGCTGTGGCCTGCTCATTTATGCTGCCATGCAACAAAACAACTATAACGAGGCAATAACCAGGCAGCAGTTTCTCAACACGAAAAAAGATCAATTCCAGTTCCTTTTAAAAACCAGCCGACTAGCCATGCAAAGACTTGCCCTTAAGCTCCAGCAGGACCCCAACTTCGCAGACCTTATAGAAAAGGAAGACCTTACTGATGCGAAAAAAATCATAGATCAGTTCACTAAAGATTTCGATCAAATAGATCACCTTTCAATATTTGATTTTGAAGGCGATCATCTGTTAGATGGTCTAATAAAGCTGCGCAGGGATTCTATGCAAAAAAATGTTTCCTTAGTCAAAGCGTGCATGCGCAACGGCCGTTGCTCGCTAACGGAAGTAATTAATGACAATGCCCGGATCTTAGAAATTATTCCCATATCGCCCCATGGCACAGTTTCATTTTACTTACTATTGAGTACTGATATTCAAAAAAACATTATCAGTCATCACACCTCCAAACAACTCGCTGTTGGTTATTCTTTTCGGGGCCAGAAAAGCTACTCTGCGAATAAAACATTAGATACGTTTCTAAAGAAGGTCAATGACAGCAAAAAGATAAAGACAGCAATTAATACGATTTTTTTCATAGAAGATCAAAACCACTCGCAGATGCGCTATATTTTCAAAGACCTCAAACCACCCAAACCCTTATGGCAAAACCTCTATTTCTATGTTGCTTTTCTACCATCATTATTCATACTAGCTGCCACGATGATCCTGCTAAATATGGTTTTTCATTTTGTGGACAAACCTAGAAATATGCTCAACAAGATCTTCATCAACCTCCATAAAGATAGGCACGAGAAAAACCCTCTACAAAATGCTGATTTTGACTATGCGACTATTTCTGATGACTTAAAGAGCCTGATACAGCTATGGCAAGAAAAATTAAATAGAGCCATTGCAGAAAATGAGGAATCCCGAGACAAACTCGAGCGAATCGCTGATCTAGCGCAAATAGACGATGCAGAATTCAATGTTTTTATAGCAAAGATAAATGACATCACCTCTGACCTATTCGAATCCATTGAAGATTACCGTCAAGATAAAATTAAGGAAGCCATATTTTTTACCGAACTCCGTAAACGTTCTTCGATTATATTAAACTATGCAAATGTCTTTGAGATAAAAAAGGTCATGTTTGCAGCCAGAAAACTCCTAGAAACCATCTCTAAGATCAGAGGCCAAACTAGGGAGGAAGCAGCTGACAATATTGAATCTGGTCTTTATCAAATTATTTTTGAAATGGATCGATATATGACAATCAGAGAAATTGTTTTAGGAAAAATAATAGAAGATCGCGGATTTCTAGTTGTGACACAACTAAAGTATCAGTGGTTAAAAACCTTGGAAAAAACTGTTTCAGCTCAAAAATCAGGCACTCACATCCCAGAACTAAAGGAAGCTTTGCACTATATGGATATGGAAAACATCCATGACTATACTTGGCGATATAATAAACACTTAAGACGGATAAGCGAAAGCCAGCGCAAAAAAATAAGCTCTATCATAGTAGAAGGTAAAGCCCCGTTACTAAACAGTAAAAACATGCGTATCCTGAATGACGTCATTCTACACAGTGTAGAATTTCTGGTAATGCAATGTATAGACACAGCACAAAAACGCAAGCAAAGAAGCCTCCCAGAGGAAGCAAAAATCACAATTAGATTCGTAGATAGTTCACCTTTATGCTTTACAATAGAAGTTGATGGCACTGTCATCAACAAAGGTCGGCTATTAAGAGAAGCTGCCGCAGCTGGAAGAATCCAAAGAAAAGATATGGACACAATCACTGAATCAGAACTAGGTAAGCTTATCCTTTTGCCTCTGAGTCAAAGTTATACGGTTAATAATTTATCATTTGTGAAAGAAATCACAGATTCGGTCAACGGAAAAATATCGGTTGGTATCAGTCGACTAAAAACTGAGATCGGGATCATAATGCCTTTTAGAGAATCTGCGAAAGACCCTGAGCTATTTCCTTCAAGGATTTTATGGGCAATAGCGAATCCAGAAATTATCCAGCACCATGACTTAAAAAATCATCTAGAGACCCAAGGTTTTGAAATAACCCTAGATGCCAAAAATCTGAACCTCGATAACCTCAATGAGGCATATACAATTATTATAGATGCCGCTTATATCGAAAAAGATACGACAACACTCGATTTCATAAATAAGCAAGGCCATAAAATAATTTTCCTTGCCTCGGATTTTTCTAAAAAAGAAGACCAAACCTACTGTAAAATTTCAAATCGCCCTATGGTCATTCCAACATTCCACTCTACCAACAAAATTGTCTCTACATTAAAAAATATACTGGCAAATAATAGCACAACCGCACCCCGGGCATCTGCCAGTTCTTAATCGGAAATCTTGTCAAATCAAACCCTAAGCCCTACTAGTGGTGGGCGTGTTGGTGCGCCGTTCTTAGATAAGAAGCCAATGGGAATTGTTCTCCCAGCCGATCCAAGGGCTTATCAATACCGCTATCTGGAAATAAATTCGCTACATGCATAGGGCCTTCATCCGAAAGTAATGGCCACAGTTTTTCATCAGATAAAACGTCACTGTAACTAAGAATTTTATTATCAACCTCCATCATCGGTGATACCAAGCGAACTCCATGGGAGTAGTCAACATACCTTGAACCATGACAAGTGCTGAGCGGTTGAATAAATTGACCTTGCCTGCTATTCCAACCATAAATAGCGATCCGATTATTTTTAATTTTCAGCTTATTACTAAGAACAATATCTTTCTTGTGACCAGACATAAATCCAGTATTAAAAAACACTGAAATCTGAGACATTACCAAGTGATGATGCTTTGCATAGTAGGAGGTGTGCACCATCTCAGCGCTGGGTGGCAAAGGAAAGGCTCTCGACTTTATTTTGGCCTGGTGCTGGATATGGGCAACAATGCGACGAGTCGGTATCATAAAACCCGACAATTGACTAATGTAAGATACCGTATGGAAATTAACCGGCATAAGCAGAAAATCTTGGTCATTACCTAAAGAAAAATAGTTCGGGGTAACCCAAATCTTTGCCTTGACCATACGGCCGTCTATTTTTTGCGAAACATCAACAGGCTGCCAATCCCAGAGAAAATCGGGCATGTAACCCAACCTAATCCAATCACGAATAACAGACTCCCTCTCGCCTAAATTCATTCCCTTAGTAATAGCAATAAAATCCTTAGCGCCCGGTTTCGCAGCAGCCGGCAACCAAGTTGTCAGTAACAAAATAATCATCATTAGTTTTCCGTACAGGATCTTATACATTTATTCGCCTCCGAGAGTTTAATAGTTACTCTGCAAAAAGCGTACCTGCTGCTACGATACTGAAATCAAAAAAGCCAAAAGATAATGAATTATTAGGAAATTTAACGCTGAAAATGCACAATTCTTAGTCAGTCCATCTGGCCAAAAATTAATTAAGAAAGCCCTCGGCATCAGAGATATCTCGAAATCGAGATATAGGTGCCTACCCTCTCAAACCATGGAAATTATGCTTTATACGCTGAAAAAATAATTTATTCTTCTGTCAAAGTCTACAGCACCTTGGTAAAAGTATACGCCCGTAAGATCTAATTCCGTCATTATTTCAAATAGTTACAGATTCCGAGAGCTGGCCTGAATTCTGCATTATCAGCGTTCATAGACTTTTTGGTTGGGTGGAATATGACAGTATATAACTTACTACTTCTAAACTTTCTATACCTCGCCGCTGCATGCGGAGGTACTAGCTTAGTGCCTGAGATTGGATCCCCAATGCCGGCCGAAGGCGAAGATTCTAAAGATAAAAAAAATATCCGAGGAACCTACAAAGGTCCTAATGAAAATCAAGAGCAAAATGAAAATGAAAATGAAAATGAAAATGAAAATGATTCAATCTCAAACCAAGACTTGAGCAAATGTTTCACGACAACAGACTCATTCTATAAAGAAAAAGGTCCCTTTGAAGTAGCTGAAAAAGAAGCCTCAGGAAAAACCTTTTTTTATCCCAAAAACACTAAAAAAGGCTGCAAATATCCGGCCCTAGGCTGGGGAAATGGGATGGCAATGTATGGATCTAAACCCTACAGTGCCTTTAACCAACACCTAGCTTCCTGGGGCATTTATGTCTGCGCCCATCATGGTGCCGGGGCAGCTTCCGGGCGAGAAGCTTCGAGCTGCCTAACAGCCATCGTTGAAGATAGTGATCTAAATAAAGCTATTGGAAAAAAAAGGCTGACTGCAGGACACTCAATGGGTGGGGGGGGCGCCGTTAACGGCGCCGACCGAGAAGATGTCGTTGCCCTCATTTCGATGCAAACATGCGCAACAGCATCCGGCGCTGGCTTAACCAAAGCTGGGCTTTATCTCACCGGAACTAGCGACTGGGCGAACTGCAGCCGTCAGACTAAAGGGACTTATGAACGCCATACTGGCAAAGGTTTTCTGGCTGTCTATACCGGGGCTGGCCACACCAATACTCCTATGGGTAGGGGACCGGGAGTAGAGGAATATCGAGGGATAAGTGTGGCTTGGGCCCTCTGCCATACAGCTGGTATCAGCTCGGCTTGCAAGCTTTTCACAGGCGGACAAAGTGCGAATATTGGCAACCAGGGAGAGTGGGCAGAGCTAAAATCGAAAAACATTGATTAAAAACCGTAGCCCAATAAAAGAAGAAAATTAGCCCGACTTCTTAAAAGAAGCATTTGGAGTTCCTTTAAAACAGCCGAGAACCCAGGGAAACGAGTTCGTCACATAGTATCCGTACGAGCCATTGCGAGTCATACCGTTACATTCATCTAAATCCCCGGCCGCGGTGTACTCATAGTCGTCCCGAAAACTACCATCGTAGCTACCGGCCGGGAATGCCCCTTCACCATCCTGGCTAGCTCGCTCACCACTTTTTAACGTGTAACCGGAAACAACCCTTCGAACAGTACCTGCATCATCAATAAACGGTCCATAGATAGGAAAACCATCCGCTGCAAAACCAATTACAGAAGATGCTGAAGCTCCAGTGGTATCAAAAAGAGCCTCAGGTGAACCATGATAATGATAGGCACCATCCGGTTGAGTATGAGCATTATGGCTATCAGTTCCAAAATCATTTCCGGAGAACATCGGGTCGTAACGCCAAGGGTTTGCCGATTGAAAACAACCAATCTTTTCTTGCCCCAAAGCCTCACTGCCAACCCCGTAGCATGCCGCAGCTAAAAGATCCAGTTTAACTCCATTAAGGAAAATACCATTGTCGTACTCAAGGCTCAATGCAGTTAGCGAAGCAGCTTCAGTTGGCGCTGCAGTTAGGGTGAAAGTTTCTTCTACTTCTTTTACGGTAGTCACAAAGCTAGCATTATCATTGAAGTCATGGCTTGGAACCGAATTGCTCGTAAGAGTACAGTTACCATCACTGAAAGTTACACTAAACAAAGCGGTTAAGCTCTGTTTAGTCGAAAAATCCGTAGCAGTCGCTATATAGGTCCCCGTAAAATCTGAGCAGCGGGTACCGGTGTTTGTCAAGACAACGCTTGTGATATCAACCGCCCCTGCAGGAATAATCGTTGCGCTTTCGTTATTATCATCTTTATTTCCACCGCATGCTAGCAAAGAACATGCAATAAAGAAAAAAATTATCTTCATCCGAAAAAACTGCACCAAGCCTCCCCCTAGTTCAGGATTTTTATTATCTTAGCACAATAGCAATTGAATTTTACAATAAAGATGCTTACCCGATTCCTGGAATATTTTTTAAACAAAGCCCTTTAGCAAGCCCCTGCAAAGTCTAACCTCAGATTAAGCCGTTAATTTAAACATGTTTTCAGCGGATAAAAATCTAAATAATAATCTCATCGATTTGCTGACTTAGCAAAATAATTGAATGCTATTCCCGCAGTTTCTGCTAATGCTGGTCAGATAAAATTCCGAAGCAGTTTAACGGCCAGATTATGCCGGAGAACTGATGAAAGAAAAAAAATGGCTTATTGGATTGCTAACTATAGCTGCGTTTGAAACCACGCTAGCATCGACTAAAGAAAATTGTCTGCAAGATTTATCTCCTGGTTTAAGAAAAACATACTACTGCCAGGGCCAGGCCTTTAATTTGACCGTCAGCCCAGAATGTGCGCAAGGTAGCTGCGGCTTAATCCTCGACGTTCACGGTCGTAACATGGATCCATTCTTACAGGATCAAAATACTGGATTATCAGCCTATGGGCCCAAATATGGTTACATAGTCCTGCAGCCTTTCGCCCCCAATCAGTATTGGGAAACGTATCACTACCCAGCGGTGTATACCTTCTATAGAATGGTGAAAAAAGCCTTCAAAGTTGATGATAAACGCATTCATATGACAGGCTTCTCACAGGGTTCAATTATGACTCTGTGGTTTATGTGCGTATTTCGCAAAGAGTTTGCAAGTTACGCCCCATCCAGTGCTGCTGGTGGCAGCATCTGTGCTGATGTAAAAGGAGGTATACCTGACGTACCTATACTGTATCAACACGGCTGGTACGATAATTTAGCCCCATGGTATTTAGCAGAAGCTTTTTCTAATCAGGTTCGTAGTCAATATAAGTACGATCTGACTATGGACATTGGTGACCAATATTCACACAGAAGCGAATGGACCAACCAAAGTGGAAATCGATTCATTCTACTAAGCCACGGTTACACCACAGCATCTTGGTATGGTGCTGGCCACTGTTTTCCTGGGGCCCCGTATAGAAACATCCACTCTTGCTCAGGAGTCCACTCGTACAGCTGGGCAGCAGAGGTACTGCGGTTTTTCATAAATACGCCACGACGCAATTAAGGCAGCAATCAGCCAAAAAAAACCAGCTATTTTCAACTAAAGGCTTAGCAAGATAACCACAGATTCGCCTCCTTTAGGCACGAATCTCAGAACCTCCGGGCTGACACCACAGATAAAATCCTAACATCGAGCCTGTTTAACAAAAGTTCTTTTGATGCTAAGCGCGACAAAATATAGGGAGGAGATAGAAAAAGGGAGTAACAATAGGTCCCTTAGGTTCGGTCTTAATAAAAGTGATATTGCCAGCCCAGCCCAGAGCAAAAGCAAGGCCCATGTGACCTGCGGATAAGGTCGATAACGGGTCAGATATACAACTTTTATAGGAATAAAGTGCAGCGCAGCGAACCCAAGAATGATAGCCATATTAATCCACGGAGGCCACTGAAAAATAAAAATATAAAAGGCTAGAAAATGCCAAGCAGCAGGACAGCCAAGAAAGTAACCGTCATCTGTCGTATCATTTTTCAAACCAAAGTTATAGGTCCCAGCAAATAGCACTATGCTAATAATAATCCAGCGGAATTTTTCAGGAAGGCCCGGGTAATAGTAAAAGAACACTGCTGGCACAAAAACAAAGTTCACATAATCTACGACCAGATCGAGATATTTACCATTAAGATTCCTGGCAAAAGTCGCAACCTCTAGCCGCCTAGCAAGGGTGCCATCAATGCCATCAACACACAACCCTGCCATCAGCCATAAAAAGCCTTGCTGAAAATCTAGCTGCGTAAAGCTAATGAGAGCCGTAAAAGCTAGTAGTGCTCCCAATGCCGTGAAAAAGTGCACAGAATAGGCGGCTATTATTCTTGCGCTGGTATATAGCATCATTCACACCAGGATTGATTATAAAATCTCATTCTATCATACCAAAGGAGGCACCAGACAATATCTTTAGAGCGAGCCTTTTCAAAGACAAGGTTGTTAATATCTAGGTAGATATCAAGTAAAAATATTTGAGCTTTACCCTGACCATTTCATTTGTGTTTAGCTTGTAAAACATCTCTTCCAACTGCGTGGCGGAGTGTACATCGCACACCTTTTCCAATACCTGATTAAGAATCGAGGACCAGAAATTGAATTAAACCTAAATCTATAACGAAAAATTAAGTAGAGCGAATGATCATTAGTTAAGATAAATCTCAGGACTTTCTGTACTAACACCGTGCCTCAACTAGTTAGCCGTCCGACACGTGGATCCATGACTTTCCGCCAGAAGAATGGAACAATAGCCAGTAGAGTCATGGTAGGATAGCCGTAAGGTAATTGAGGAACGTCATCATAATGCCTTAAGATTTGATAGCGTCTTAAAGGATTTGCGTGATGATCAGAATGCCGCTGCAAACGAAACAAGAAAAGGTTTGACAACTTGTGATTTGCGTTCCAGGAGTGATGTGGCTGAACCTTCTCATATCGGTCTCTTTTTGTGTCAAGCTTTTTACGGACAAGCCCATAGTGCTCAACATAATTTATAACTTCCAAAAGAAAGATCGAAATAACGGAAATTATCCAAAAAAACATAAGCCCAGCGAGGCCAAAGAAAAGAAGGAAAAGGATGTTTAGTAACAGCTGGATACCCATGTAGTGAAGCATACGGTTTTTCAAAAACCTATTTTTACCTTCATACCGACCCACCCGCTTCTTTTCATATGCCCAGGCGCTCTGCCAACTCCCAATGATGGTGCGGGGTAAGAAAGCATAAAGACTTTCACCAAAACGCGAAGACGCAGGGTCATGAGGGGTCGCAACACGCGCATGGTGCCCAACACAATGTTCAATAATAAAATGGGTATAGTTTGTATAAGACAAAATACAAATCGCTAGAAATCTTTCAAAACGCTCTCCCCGGTGGCAGAGCTCATGGCCTACCGTGAAGCCTAGAGCTCCGGAGCTCACGCCAACACAGGAGATCAAACCTAAGGCCTGCCAAAGAGTAAGATCATGGTTAGCAAAGTACCATGCCCCCCAGGTAGTGATCCCTACATGCACGGGAGCATAAATCCATGTTAGTACTTTGTATGGCAAGGCTGACTTTTCACTGACTTCTTCTTCTACTGACGGCTGATAGGTCTCTTCGCCGAAAAGAGCATCTAAAGCAGGAATGAATAAAAACCCTAAAATGCAAGTTGAATACCAAAAAAGTCCCCCGAAGATAGGACCCAATATAGCAGAGAAAGGCACTAAAAATGCTACCGTGTAGGGCAGTGCTCTGCGAATACTCTGCGGACTAAAGGCAACATTCATGGTGCTTCCTCCTCATCCCCAATACACAATCATTGTCAGGGAGCCCAGACTCCTAGACTTATCCGCTATACTTATCGGCAAAAAACCAAACATATTTAGTTTTCTCTACTTAACCTATCCAGGTAGGGTCGTAAGACACTAAGATCTTAAAATAAAATTTCACCCAGCCCATTGAAAATCCTAACAGCCTAATAGAACAACTATAGTTGCCACAAATACAAACTCAGTAAATTATAACTATTTATTTTTTTAAGTAGGTATCAAAGGCTACTTGTGATACTAACTAAGACTTTATGACTTATGCAGGATGGGGACCAGTTAGAATGTTTATCAGAAGCGCCAAGTATTTTCCGCAACTTGAAGCACATGGTATCTGCGGTATGATAAAAGACTGGTTTGAAGTGGACATGCCATGCCAAACGCAACTGAGAAGCAGCAGACACCACCAGCGGCTCGTCAAATATGTTCGCCCACTCCAAGAATCTGACGTAGAGAAGATTGTAACCTGGCTTAAAAATGGTAAATGGAAGACATTACCACACGATGGTTCCGGCATCATTCACTGTGGTAAGAACACAACAAACCTACCCCTCACAATTACTATTAGCCCTGCTGGAGTCTATCTGGACAAAAAAAGGTGTCACCAGCTCGGTTATGGTGGCAGCAAGAACGTCACAAAAGCCTTATTCATTAATCAGCAAGGCATAGCGGAAAAATGTGCGGCTTACAGATTTCGTGACCGCCATGCCTATGACATGAGTAAGCATGCACAAAATATTCTGAAAAAACACGGTTTGATCAACAGCTTTTCCGGAAATGACTTTCATACCTACCAATCAAAAAGTGGAAAACAAAGATTCAAGAGCTATGTCGCAAGGGCAGACGATGACCTGAGAACTTACATCAGCAAAAAAGATAACTTTACGACAGCTGATTCCATCGAACTTATTGAACAATTAAAACCCATAGCGCATCAACTTCAACAGTGGCACTCCAAAGGTGTCGCCCACAGAGACATCAAGCTAGAAAATATTTTCATCCAAGATAATAATTTCCAAATTGGGGATATCGAGGGTATCATCGACTCACCAGAAAATGGGGGTATCTGCACTCTTGATTACTTAATGCCGATACGCTTCCTTCAAGAAAACGCAAGTTTACTAGAGCTTCAATATGCTGATGTCTTCGCCCTAGGTATCACCTTCGCCAAAATCTTAAGAAAAGAGTCTTTTGGTGAATATCTTCATACGGTGAGATTCGTAAACCGCACCAAAGAGGAATTCAAAAAAAGCATTCGCGAAAGAATCATACAGGAGAGAGGACTTCTCTCAGAGAGCAAGTTAGATACCCTTGTTATAAGTGAATTCAAAAGCACAATGGTAAAAGCCCACGCTGACCTACCACCTTGCGAACGAAGGAGTTCCATAGCCGAACAGTTATCAGAGCTGATCATAGATATGATTCACCCCGTCTCAACTATAAGTATGTCTGCAGTAATGGCCCGCCTCAATCAGATATTTCCAAAGACCGATAACACCTAAGAAAACTTCCTGCCTAGTTATTTACTAAAAGAATCTCATACAATTTTATAAGACATTCTATAATTCCCCGACCACTCAAACAAACTAAAAAATATTCTTCGCCAGAGAAAAATTCTTTTAGAAATGTAAGAATTCATAAATCAAATATCGCATCTTCAGCTCGGCGAAATTTTTGACACTTATATCTGCTAATTACTTAAAGGTTAGATAGCCAAGCGTAAAAGTAGCAAACCCAATAGACTGATTAGTCAAATAAGACCAGTAACTAACCTGAAAAATCTTAAAAATACTCTCAATTTTTCAACGCTTTCTGCCGAACTTGCCAGGGGCGGTTGTAAGATTGCTCTGAACCGAATGGGATTTAGTCATGAATTGGTCAATATTACTAAGCATCTTAATCCTTTCCGTGCAACCTTTTCAGAAGGCCTACGGCGACATTCCCTTTCTCGAGTCGATAGAAACTAGTTATGAGATATTACCGCAAGACCTTACATTTATCGAAGACCCTACGACAGGGGCCACCCTGAACAATATTTTGGCTAGACAGGCTGAAATGAAACAACCGGAAAAGCTAAACATAGGCTTTTCAACCTCCGGATTTTGGTACAAGATCCCAGGAATCAAGAGAACACAGGAGACCTCCCTTGAGCATCTCATGGAGGTAAGTTACCCTCTGCTTGACCACGTAGACTTTTATATTGTGGATGCTACGACTAATGAGCTAATAAAACATCATGCTATGGGAGATGCCTACCCTTACAATAGACGTCCTGGTGGTTTACCAACTTTCACCATTCCACTTAATCCTAACGCAGGCCAAACCTTAGATATCTACCTCAGAATTAGCGGGCAGGGTTCGCTAAGAGCTCCCATAACCATATGGGAATCTGAGTCTATTCAGCAGAATAACGTCAACTACTTTATCATGAATAGCATCTATTTTGGCTTCATGGGATCCCTCATTATTTATAACTTCTTTATTCTTTTGTCTGTCAGAAAAGTGACCTATCTTATATACATCGTATGGATGGTAATCCACACAATGAACGAGATTGTTCTTGCGGGCTTAAATGGAGCACTGATAGATGGCAGCGCTGCAAATTTAAAGTCCGACTATCTGCCATTTGGGATTGGATTTGCTAATCTGGCTGCAATACTTTTCGCCGTATATTTTTTACAACTTGAAAAATTTAAGAAAATCAGAACTACTCTAGGGCTTCCCCTATTAGGATTTATGTTAGTTATATTGTCTGCTCCCTTTGTTTCATATAAATTTTCTATGAGTCTTATAGTACCTTGCCAATTTCTTGCCATGTTTGTCATCATTTTTGCAGCCTACTACTGCTTGATCAAAGGTGTCGACGAGGCACGATTTTACGCACTCGCCTGGACGGCCTACCTTTTCGGTACCATTATCTTTGCCCTAAATAAAACTGGAGCGATACCGGATAACATATTCACCGAAAATTCAATGAAGATTGGCGCAATATTTGAAGGAGTCCTGATTTCATTTGCACTTGCGGACAAGATCAACACACTTAGAGAAAAGCTGGCTGTTGCGAATCAACAACTAAAAGCCCATATCAATAAGGTAGAAGATATTGTCGCTGAAAAAACTGCAGATATACGCTCGATCCTGCGGTCCATCGACCAGGGTATATTCATGGTTGATAGCCAGCTAAGAACCCATCAGGACTATTCCAAATACCTCGAAAGAGTTGTCGAAAGCTCTTCCCTATCAAATAAACCAGTAATGTCTAGCATTTTTCACAACTTTGATCTCGATCCTGACCAAATTGATCTGATAAAATCAACTCTTCTTAGCTGTATTCACGCCAACCAATTAGCTTTCAAGTTCAATCAACACAACTTCCCAAGACTTGTCACACGAAGTACAGAAAATGAAGTACGTCAGTTCGAATTCGACTGGAATCCTGTAATTAACCACAAGCAAAATGTGGAAAAAATGCTTGTGACGATAAGGGATGTTACATCATTTAACAAATTAATTGATGAAAACCGAAAATATAGGAAAGACCAAACATACCTGGGAGAAATCATTGCAGCTGGTATTGGTAAAACCCAACAATTTTTACAAGCTGAGAATAAGCTACTAAATAAAGTCGAAGTGCTCCTACAGCCCAATCAAGTGAATCATTCAGGTCTCAATGAAGCATTTATGAACGTGCATACCCTTAAAGGCATTGTTCGGGACCTAAAGTTCTCCAAACTCAAGATTCAACTTCACGAAAGTGAATCTGCACTGGCAGCTATGAAAAAAGATGGCAAGACAGATAATCTAGATGAGATTGTTAAAGTCATAGCTAACTTTCGCCAAGAATGCCACATTTATCGGGAACTTTGCGCAGGTATCGCCAACCAGCAACAATCGCACCTTGACGGTATATTACTCGAATCTAGTGATATAGAGACCTTAGTCTCAGAATTCCAATCTGAAGTCGACAAACCCGAACAATCGAAGGCGATCAAAAACGTAAGGAAAGTCCTATTTGGTAATTATTTCGTAGCAGCAAAGCAGGTCATTGAAGATATTTATGAGCATTCTAAAAGTATCGCTGCCGAGCTTAGAAAGCGAGAACCAATTTTAAAACTGCAAGACAGAGGCGTACTTCTCTCTCCCGAGTGTGCCGCACTCATTCGAAATACCTTCGGCCACCTATTTCGCAACATACTTGACCATGGTATCGAAACCGAAGAGGACCGAACAGCAATTGGAAAAAACCCCGTCGGCTCTATAAGCATCATTCTCAAACCAGAAAAATCTGGCTTAACCATGGAAATATCCGACGATGGTTGTGGCTTAAATCTAAATAAAATCAGAGATATGGCTATTGACAAAGAGATTCTAAGCGACCGAGACCGAGAAAATCCACAATCTGTCGCAGACCTCATATTCTCCCCTGAGTTATCTACCAGTGTAGCTCTCACTGAAGTGTCTGGCCGCGGAGTGGGTATGGGGGCCGTAAAGAAGTATATCGAGGATGAAAAAGGACAGGTGAGCCTTATTGTCCGCGAGGAAAATATTAAGAATGTGCCTTTTCAACTGCGCATCCAACTGCCACCGCATTTCTTTGCTCCCGAAGAATTCTTGGCCAGCTAAGAACTCAGCAAACTAAAAACCACACTTTCATAGATTCAACATACTGTTTTTGCCCAGTGTTCTACTAATGACGCAGTAACCCCAAGCTTACTAGCAACTACCACTTGCTAAGTAGTGTCAAATTGCCAATACTTAGCCGAATTTTGCAAACGTAAGTCATGGGAGTGAAAGGAATGAAACAAGTGCTCTCGATTCAGTCCCACGTTGCCTTTGGTTACGCAGGTAACCGAGCTGCGACGTTTCCTCTGCAGCGCCTTGGACTCGAAGTTAGCGTGATTAACACCGTCCAATTCTCAAATCATACAGGATATGGTGACTTCAAAGGACAGATTTTGCCTGCAGACCACATTCTTGAGGTATACTCTGGAATAGAAGCCATAACGTCGCAACCTTTTGACGGAATTCTAACAGGCTATTTGGGTTCTGAGGAAACCGGCGATGCTGTTCTTAATATAGTCGCCTCAGCTCGCAAACGAAATCCTAATTTAATCTATTGCTGCGACCCTGTGATGGGCGATATCGACCGAGGCTTTTTTGTCAAAGATAAAGTTCCGCAATTTTTCAAGCACAAAGCCATGAAAGCCGCTGATATTCTTACTCCTAATCACTTTGAAATGGAGTTTTTGATCGGTCGGAAAATTAAAACCGAAGAGGATGTCAAGACCGCCCTTACCGAACTATCTAGCTTCTCAGGAGCAAACTATATCTTAATCACGAGCCTCATATTAGAGGACCAGCCCAATGAAGTTATAGCGGTCATGCTTTTGGGAAACAAAAATTTCCACAAAATAGAGATTCCAACTATCCCGTTCCAGATCCAGCCCAATGGCTGTGGTGATATGTTTGCAGCACTGTTTCTCGGCCATATTCTCAAAGGCAGGACATCAGAGGCCGCTCTAGACTTAACAACTAAAGCGGTTAGCCAGGTTCTTCAATCCACCTATAAAAAAGATCGTAGAGAAATCGACATTATTGGGGCTCAAGAAGCATTCCAAATACCCAAAGAAGCTAGTAACAAGAAATAAATCTATTTTTGTAAGCCCGCTTTGGTAACGAACAAGGCCCAAAGAGAGCTAGTCAATCATTCCCAAATAGGGAGTCAAACGCGCATCAATAAGCGTCTTGGCCTTGTCTAAGTCCACATCCTCAGGGCTGTCAATATCTTTACACAAATCGTCTAAAATCTCATTTTGGATATGCCCGGCCGCAAGAGCTTTATAATATGGCACAAGTGTGTAAACAACTAAAGCATATCGAGATCTATACTGAGTCGGCCACTTATTTTCCAGCAACTGCTCCACCTTTTTCTTGAGCAAAAATCTCGGATCACCAACCCGCTCTGCCATTTCGACAAAATTGTCCAAAGATAAATCAGCAATAGCATCGGCATTTGGTTTACGGCGTTTAGAGAACAGCTCAAAGCTCTGCTGACAATCGTCACAGTCCTCTATGCATTCCACCAGAGTAGTGCAGTCTTCAAGACCACAATTCATCCCTTGACCGAAAAAAGGCACAATCGCATGGGCCGCATCACCGATAAGAGTGGAGAAACCGCCAACATGCCAGGGATTGCATCGCACTGTGCCTAGAGAGCTGACAGGGTTTTCAGCGAAGTCCTTGTGCAAATCCGGGATAAGTGGAACTGAATCCGGAAAGAGCCTAGTAAAAAGCTCCGAAACATTTTCATCTGTCTGCAAAGTAGCAAAGCTGTCCACCCCCTCTATAGGCAAATAAAGCGTCACAGTAAAACTACCATCGCGATTAGGCAGAGCCATCAGCATGATGCCGCCACGTGGCCAGATATGCAGGCTTGTGGGGTCTAGGTTAAACTCCAGTGACTTTTCTGCAGGGATCTTCAGTTCTTTATATGCATGGGTAAAAGGTTCATACCGATAATCATAACCCGGTTCTTGGGTCATCCAAGCTCTTACCTGCGAGCCGCCACCATCAGCCCCGATCAATCGACCGACACTTTTACTCACTTTTGCACCATCAGCCTTTTCAAAAGCTATTGACCTTTGCTTCTCATCAACAGCCAGCAACCTATGCCTAAAGTAAAACTGGGCTCCCAACTCCTCAGCACGGGTCATGAGCACCTTGTTCAACTCCTTTCTAGAAATAGAGTAGTTGAATTCTGAATCATCGATGCCGTAGGGCTGGTAAGTTAGCTCCCCTTTAATACTGTGCATCGTTCTGCCGTGAACAGGCACACCAATCTCTTTTGCCTTTTCTTGAAGCCCGATAGCCCGCAAAGCCTTTAGTCCACGCGAGGTCATTATCAAATTGATTGACCGACCACCATCTACCACCTGCTTGCGCAGATCGGGCCTGCTCTCATAAACGCTCACTTTGTTTTTCTCAGTTAATAGCGCCGCCATCATCGCCCCTACCAGACCACCACCAACAACTACCACATTCTCTTGCATTTAAGCTAAACCCCATATCATTGCACCCGAAACAACCACAAAATATCTATGACTGAGGGCCAGGGAAAAGTCAATGACGACCGAAATATAAATACATATTGATTTAGTTAAACAAAACATGGTCATAAACTGAAGCTGAACATAGGTGATGAAAAACTTAGCTACCAAACAACTTTCAAGCTTCTAAAAGAACCTGAAAAGGAACATGTGACAATGCCCCATAGCCACGGTTTCTCGTCAGCTTTGCTGCTAGCAACCTTGGCGAGCTTATGCCACACAGAAATCTAGCCATCACCCTCGGGTCAGACAAAGTGTCGGGATGGTCAGCACGATAGGTTTCTATCAACTTGCGGTCTTTTTTCGATAACTGCTTTACCGGATGGTTTATCGGCGCAATTGGGCTGCCTTCTCGACAATAGCAACAGTGACCACACCCACCCTCAACCTGATCACCAAAATAAGCAGACAGATGCATAGATTGGCAAGATTCCAATGAAATAAGCTCAACTACCTGATGAATGCGTTTAATCTCAGCTGCTTCACGATCTACAAGGCGCTGAAAGAGTAATCTTTGGTAGTCCACAAGCGCATCAGGGGCTTTTATTAACCGGTACGGCAATCTAATCCGGGAAGGTTTCAGCTGAATAAAGCCTTTGCTGCCCATTCTAACTAGAACTTCGACCACGCGCTCACGCTCTTCACCAAGGTTAGCAGCAACAATATCCGCATCTAATCTGTACCAGAGCCTTGCCTTCTTTGCAGCTGCCAAAACTCTTTCACAAAGTTGCCGCTGCTCAGCAGGCATCTCAGATAAAAACAGTTCCCTCGGCCGTTTCTCTTGGAATTCATAGACAGAGTATATCGGTGTACCACCCTGCAGAAAGCCTTCCATTTCCATATATGTCAAAAGAGTTTTCACAACAATGGCTTTCATGTCATGGCGCTTACCAGTCTCGACTAGGCCTAACCGAAAATACTCTCCTCTTGAGAAAATATCATCCAAGAATGCTGCCACATCACGATCACTAGGGGTATCCGCATATGCAAAATTTTCCAAAACATTTAGGTCTTCTGCACAACCAAATAACTTACACACCGAATGCTTGCCATCTCGACCAGCGCGGCCTATTTCCTGAGCGTAGTTTTCGATAGACTTAGGTAAATTGTAGTGACAGACATAACGAATATTTCCCTTATCGACACCCATGCCAAAGGCTATAGTAGCCACCACAACTCCAGTTTTTGACTGCAAAAACCAATCTTGAACTTTTGCACGCTCATCTGCATACAATCCAGCGTGATAATATTTAGCTTCGAAGCCTTTGAAGGCCAAATAATCAGCTACTTTTTCAGCAGTCTTCTGCAAAGTAACATACACTATAGTTGCGCCAGCTGGTTTTTCCTTAAGGTATTTATAGAGCAGATCATCGCGGGCTTCGCTACGTACATTCGCAAAATCTAATTCTAGATTCGGCCTATGAAAGGGAGTACGAACCACATTATTTTTGGTAATTTCAAGACTTTGGCAGATATCATCTAAAACTTGCGGCGTCGCTGTCGCCGTAAGCGCAAGTATGCGTTCGGCACCGCAGTCCTTAGCATAGCCTGACAGCTTGAGGTAATCAGGGCGGAAATTGTGCCCCCACTCAGAAATACAATGAGCTTCGTCGACGGCAAACAAAGAAATCTGCAAATCTGCAATCAAATCCCTAAAATTTTCATTATTGAATCGCTCTGGAGAAACATAGAGTATTTTTATACTTCCATTCCTTACACCATCTGTAGTGGCGTATACCTCTTCAGCACTTTGACCTGACTCAAACCGCCCAGCACGAATCCCAAGCTTATCTAACCCTCTAACCTGGTCTTTCATCAGTGCTATTAAAGGAGACACCACTACCGTCAAACCAGGGAGTAAAATAGCCGGCAATTGATAGCACAAGGACTTGCCGCCACCTGTGGGAAAAATAGCAGCAGCACTGTGACCACTCAGCAAACTGAGTATCACATCTTCTTGACCAGAGTTAAAGCGATCAAACCCAAAAAGCCTCTTTAAATCAGTTGTAAGCTGTTCTCGCTCCAAATGGCTACCTCTTTAATGGAAGACAACTAGATATTAACCAAAAAGTGTATAATAATTTTGGATAGTTCTCCAGAAGTAGGTAGATATTGTGGGTACTTTTTATTTATTAGTGTCATTTATCCTCTTTCAGGCTGTAAATACATCTACAATGGCTGCAGCAAAAACCTATACCGCCAACCAATGGCGTGGAGAGTACCTAGATAAAAAACATGGGCTTATTTACATAAAAGCCCACCCAAAGGGCAAACTATCCTTATCCTATAATTTTACAATGACCGTAAAAAACCTGCTAACAAAAAATCAGTATAGAATAACACAAACATTTGATGATTTAGACCGCCCCCCATCAAAGGTTTGGAAGCTCCCCTCCGGAAAGTACACATTCATTACCATCACAATTATCGACAATCGTGGAGTTAGTAGAGAAGGAACACCAAATGGAACCTTTAAAAGGTTCTTAATAAAATCACGCCGACTCTCTAACTTAGGCAAACTGACCCTCAAAGTTAAAAAGCGTAACCATCTAAAAGTAAATATTAAAATGATAAAAAATAGCTATATAGAGCCTAGGGTGAAGGCAAAGAACAGCTATATCACTGAGGTGATTAATGGCTATAATGGCATACCCCAACTTATCATGAGACGTGCTCAAACCAACAGACCAGACCAGAAACGTTACCAAGAAAAAAATGACCTGAGGGCCATCATAACCCATAAATACATTATTAATATGCGGTATAAGCTAAACCTATTCCGCCATAACTACTATGCGAAACAAATGATGGGTGTCATCGAAGCTGCAGATAACGACCTAAGGCAGTGCTATAAAGATCGCTTGGAATTCCAACCAAAGCTCAAAGGGAAAATTAAGTTCCTGTTTATAAAGGCGCAAAGCTCCGGTTCACTTAAAAGCCTAAAGCATGGTGGCGGCACGCTAAGCTCACCCAAAATGCTAAACTGCTTATTCTATAAACTTGCAGCTTTGACGTTTCCTGCAAATCGAAATATGATTGGAGAATTGATTTTTGATTTTCGTACCACTGAAAAGTAGGGAGCTATAGCATGGCACAACCAAGATCCGTCGTTGAAATAAACCTGGCACAAGCAAAAGAGCGCCTAGCAAGCTTTGAAAGCACCCAAAAAGAGAAAGAGAAAGAGAAAGAGAAAGAGAAAATCGCTACTAAGAAATCCCCGACTTGGCGAAAACTAAATGGCGAAATAAAAAAACAGCAAACAAGGCTCAAGGCCATCGAAAAACTTGAAGAACGCGAGAGCTCCAGGGCAGCCGCCAAGTCAGAAGGCAAGTAGCAACGACTCACTGCGAAGTCAGCGTTTACGGCCAAGTAATTACTAAGTTACTATATTTAAAGAACATTTCATCTAACTCCTTATAGCAGACCTTGAGTCTAATACCTCTAGCTAAGGGTAAATTTGATTATGAGTTTGATAATTGTTCTCAAGTTTAGTATTATTTTGGCCGATGAACTCAAGGAGGGGGTCTGAGATGTACCTTTGCCTATGCCATGCCGTGACTGACAAAACTGTAAGAGAATTAGTGCGATCCGGGTCGAGCACCGTGAAAGACATTCAAAAGCGGTGTCTAGCAGGTACGGATTGTGGTGCCTGCCTGAGTCATATCAGTGAGTTAGTCCAGGAACAAGACAAATCCGTCAGCAATTCGTAGCCTTACATACGCACTATCTGCAGACAACCCCTTAAGGGGCTATACATTCGGTTCAAAACCTTCGCCGAAGCCGCACCCTGTGCAATCCCTAAATTACTCAGTAGTGTCAAATCTCTCACGAGCCTTAGCAGACCCCAGTACCTTGGCATCAGCCAAAACCAGATTATAAAAGCAGGTGGGGACCGACAGCCAGACCAATTGTTAACCAGAGGTTAAAGTTTAAATAATGTGGAAATAAATATTGTTTTTTGAGCAAGCCTAGAATTTAATTTACCTACCCGGAGCCTTCTCCAGTGAACACAGCAACACAGGTCGAGAAAAACAAACTTTGAGTTAAGTATGCGTGCCTATAGAAGTTTACTCTTAATCGCAATAATAAACCACACTCCCACATTGCTTGGTAATTGTGAGAAAGCCTGGAATAACTCACCTTCTAGTCGAGCTGTGGCAAGCAAAAAATATAAGAAACATAAGTGGCGAGTCCGGATGGATCATGCGATCCACTCGTGGGGAAATTGCCGTGACTCTGGCTATCATATATCTAGCAGTGGCAGCGGCCGCCAAATGCGACTGAACCGAGGTATCTGGGAGCTCGACACCAAGGGCGGTTTACGAAAAAATACCGGCTCTTGGGATCGCAGCGATGCTATGATCTTTGGCTTTAAGGTACACGGTTTCAACAAATCAGGCTCATCGACCGGCACCGATTTAAACTTCTTAGAATGGGATGACTTTATAAGCCTCAGTTACACTTACGGTGTGCATCTTGGTCCATTTCGCCTTGGGGTAGAAGTAGGGATATCTGGACAGGTAAGTCTCACCCTGGGTACTGACCATTCATTGGGCACACGCCGGTGGCAACTAGTCTACCAGCCAAATATCGATATCAATGGATTCGTGCGTGTAGGGGGTAGCCTCGTCGCGATCAATGCATGGGCAGGTGGCAGATTATACTTTTTCCGAAACCAGCTAAATGTCACCGCACACTCAGAACATAAAACAGACAGGCAATCTGGCGAAATCAATTGGGAACACGGTCTGCAAGTAGAGAATCGGTTCGAGCTTCTCTCAGGTAAAATATTTGTGGAAGCAAGGGCTGGTCGGACACAGTATCAACATAAATTTTTAGAATGGTGGGGACTAAGGCTCGACACCACGATTTGGAACCACAAGGAAGGTTTTATCTTAAGAGAGGCCTTCAAACCTAGCAAATCAAAATATATAACTCTACCAGGAATGCCGCCAATACCCGAGAATTCCATAGAAGAAAAAAATACCTTCCCCACGTAATTGCTAATCCATAACTCAATATTTCCGCAAGACATAAACTCATATGATATGATCAACAGTAGCTTAGCGTCGTGCTGCGTGGCGAGGACTGCGGGCCATCTAAAAGCAGCATATATTTGGTCTATACCTCTACAGAAAAAGTCAGGCAAGTAACCAATGCTAACAAGATATTATAAAAACAGATAATCGATCCGAGAGCTTTACGGCTAGCAATTTTAATAAGGACCAACCCTATCCACCATGCTAACATAGAGCGATCAACAAATTTTGGAGCCGGCAATGAGGTTTTATCTCCCCTTAAGTTTGATTCTTGTATCTAATATTGGTCTCGCTGACTTTGAAGCTAGAAAAAATCGAGCTCTAGAGCGCGTCGATGCCCATATCGCTGTCTTAAATAAAAAGCGTGCCTGCATCACACAAGCTAGTGAGGCTGCC
>Ga0099800_1115_pt1 | contig 22715 bp, 13 predicted proteins | sample Uncmet6_SortRC_1_FD_89868 | JGI IMG/M metagenome (GOLD analysis project Ga0099800, IMG submission 89868) | Marine eukaryotic communities from CALCOFI LINE 67, Pacific Ocean - CN11_C50_N6_SortRC_1 | ecosystem: Environmental > Aquatic > Marine > Oceanic | place: Pacific Ocean: Monterey Bay... | reverse complement strand
AGGTATTTGAATACTTTGTGTTTTATCATACTGCCATTTAGGGATTGAATCACTTAGAGATATAGATCCAGTACCAATTGACTTGAAAATAGAACCAACTAAACCTTTAGAAGCATGCACAACACACACCTCTAGATCTTTGGATATCAAATCCCTTTCTAAAATATTAAAATCATATTCTTCATTAAATGAAACATTACTTCCACCATTCTTTATATGTTTTGTAGTATAAGTGCGATCTCCAATAGTTATTCTCACCGCTGGATCTTGGCTATCTAGTTTATTTGATGTTGTATCAACCAGATCTTTACATTTAATATTCTTTATATTCAATACATACGTTGTTTTATAGTCCGTTATATCTTCAACTATTTGATCACTTTCATCATTCTTACCATCATTTTCCTTATTATATGTGTTTGTACTACGTTTCATATTTATTTCAATTGTAGCTTCACCAACTACAATGGAAAACTTTTTCTTCGAGGTATTTACATCAGCAAGTTTTTCTAAAGTTATTGTATTACTACCAATAACATCAGAATCTCTGTAACGATTAAATTTTAATATTGTTACTTTACATTCTGTTTTTTTAAGTATTGATGAGTTATCGTTGACGTAAAAGATTGCATCTTTATCATGATTTGGATTCATTTTCCAAATCGGATCTTTTACACCGTCGTATGGTTTTGTTTCATATTCAAAGTTACTAGACTTTCCATTAATCTCAAGTTTAACAAAGGAATTACCATCAACATTCAAAGCCTTTATAGATGATATAAAGATAGCAACTTCTTTCATTTTAAAATAATTGTATGTAATTGTTTAAATTTAGAGTACTTTTAAAATAAATATTCTTATCAACAATGGACTACAGAAGTAGGAATACTACTTTTTTATATCAACAACAGCTCGAATTGCTTTCTCCCTGTCGAAAATTGGAAAATGTTTACTGGCATTAGCGTTGCGAGATAAGAGAAAAATTTGCTTGTTTTTTTATATGAGGTTTTTATATGAGGTTTAAATCATATCTTGTACTACAATAATGTGTAATTTAAATCTATTCTACCCTATTATTCTATAGCTATTCATCTTTCAAAATAAATTTAATAAATGATATATACAATTAATTAAATAGTAATTGTAGCATCGATCCCTCCGCACTCCGCACCATTTACATTGAATATCATTATTTTTTAAAAAATAAATTAATTTCCCAACTTCCAAATTAATTGACTATATACTACCCATTATTCACTATAATATTTGAGACTTATGCTCACAGTCTTCTTTGATCATAACAACTTCCTGGTTCTCTTGGAGCTTTACGAGCATAATGGTTCTTGACAGGTGCTGCCCCTACACCTCGAGTAGCTAGAAGACATCTGAATGTTTCTATACGATCAGCTGCTCTCTCAACATTCATCTTATCCATAGGTGTCCATAACCTTTCAGCTACAGCAGCAGCTCTTGGCCATACTGTATTCTCTAATACAGAAATATCGACATTCTCAGCCCACATACACGATTCCCCACCAAGAATTAATGATGCTGTAGATGGATCAGTAAGTTCACTAGTAGGTTCATTATTATACATAGTTTCCCACGATGTAGTTTCATGATCTAAATACCAATCATTTTGATTACTTAATAGAGCTTTATAACCTGCTTTAACTACACCATCAAGTGTACTTTTCTCTTTCCATACATGTACAATAGTATCCTTGCGAAGATTAGAACCAAAATGTTCAAATACTTCTACCCATTGTACAGGAAGACGATTCAGGTCTATAGCCATCTTTGATACTCCATCAACAAAGTACTTATAAGTATCTTCATTACCATTACCTTCGTAACCTTGTTGCTTTTGCCATTCATTGATTTCAGGAGATTTATTCCAACATGTATAATCAACTTCATCACCACCTAAGTGGATTAATTCATATGGAAACAACTCATGCTTTTGTCCGTCTGTCATAATTTGTGTACATTCTTTTAACAATCCTTGAAGCAGTGGCATAGTATCTTCCGAAGCTGGATTTAATGGTTGTAAACAAGAGGTAGAAGGACATATTTGAGGATAACCAGTACACCATGATGCTTGATGGCCTGGTACATCAAATTCAATCATTACTTTAACACCACGTTTTCTACCATATTCAACAAGACTAATCATATCTTGTGTTGAATATCGTTCATTTTTAGTGTATGCACCCTCCCACAACTTAGGACTTGTTTGAGATTGAAAAGGAAAAGATTGAGTATCAACCACATGCCAATGTAACACATTGTATTTAGCAAAACTCAATGCATCAATAGTTTTACGTAGATAAGTAATAGGTTGGAAATGTCTTGCAGTATCCAACAACATTCCTCTATGTAAATATCTAGGTTTATCTTGTATTGAGACTAATGGGGTACGATACACTAATTCATCAAAATCATAGACTGTAATTTGGGCTAATGTTTCAACACCACGAATCACACCATATATATTATCAGCAGTCAAATAAATCTCTGATGAATTCTCTTCAATTTTTAATTCATAATATTCACTTGTTTCTAATTTTGGATAATCTTCACTACGATCTTTAACTTCTACAACTATAGTTTTTGTTAAGTCATTATTATTATTTTCATTATTAGAATCTTTATCAGGTGTTGGATGAATAAACATTATTTTACTGTAACGTTGATACAAATCGTTTAAAGTGTCAATATCACCACCCATTGTTTTCCAGACTACTTGAGAAGAGATAGGTTTGACTGCAGATTCATTTTTATATGTAATACTCATTGGTTCTGGCCATATTGAAGGTTCCACCAAGGTAGTAACACTAATGTTTATCAATGAGCACAACAAAAGTATGATACCAACACATGATAACATGATATTGAAGATATGCAAATGATAGATCGCTTTGCTGAAATTTTCGCACTGTAGTGATCTCCTTCCTAGCCCCTTGCCTTCCTAGCCCTGGCCTGGGCTTTCGCCCTTGTAATGATAACGCTATCCCGAACTAATCCAATCGAAAATCGAAAATCGTAAAATCGTAGAAATATTATAGCTTAAACAGCATTACAATGTCTTCCTTTGCAGACGAAAAAGCAAAAACTGAAAGTAAGGTTAAAGAAATTGCAGAATCAGCTGCTGAACCTATATCAGCTGAAGTAGCTGAAGCTGCATCTGCTAATTTAGATCCAAAATCAGGAGAAGCTGTAGAAGTAATAAATAAAGCCGATTCAACAATGGTGCCAGAACGTTTACATTGTTGTATTCAAGTACCAAAATTTGAAGGTAAAAGAAATATCGATTCGAAATTAGAACTACTAAACAAACTTTATCAAGAAATTAAATCTACAAATAAAATTGTTTTTTGTCGTACTAGAAAAACAGTAGATAAAGTGTATGAATTTTTATGTGAGAAGGGTGCTGCTGAGGGTATACCACCACCATTAACAATATATAGTAAGGATGAAAAAATGAAAGAAAAGTTAGAACAATTTCGTAATGGTGAAGTATCTACATTGATAGCTACTGATCTTGTAGCAAGGGGTTATGATAATGAAAAAGTGGGTTTAGTTATTATATTTGATTTACCATATATTTATGATGAAGTCATTCATAAATTTTCTTCTACTCCGGATTATGACCAATATAAACATAGAGCTGCCCGCGCTGCTCGTGCAGGTAGAGTAGGGACAGTTGTCAGTATGATTAGTCCTGTTGAGGATGATAGTACTAGTGATGCTTTTGATGATATGAAGTGCATGCATGATATTGCATCACATTTAGGAGTCAAAGTGGTATTATTTGGACAAACATTTGATGGTCCACCACATCTTTGTATTAAAGAATATAAAAGTGAAGCAGAAGATATAGAAGATCTTGAAAATCAAATTGAAGAACAATCAAAAAATTTGTTAGAAGAAGAAAATAGAAGAACAGCACATTTAAAATCTGATAAATTCTATACTTCTGATGAAGATTTAGGCATTCCAAACTATGAAGCAATGAGTGAAACTCAACAAGAACGTTTACAAAAAATAAGACGATGTGTTTGTGATAAATTAGGACGTGAACAAATGTTTCGTGTACAAGAATTAACATTCGCTGCTGCTTTGAATCCTATTAATCAAAGGCCAAATTTAAAAGTGCAAGCCCCTGGTGGATCAGGTAAGACATTAGCTTTTGTAGTAACAATGTTAATGCAAGTGGATGCTTCTATTGCTGCTCCTCAAGCTATGTGTGTAGTACCGACAGGTGTATTAGTCAATCAAAATTGGATCGATTATCTTCGTCATTTTGTAGATGAAATGGGCATTACAGTTCAATTAGGTACAGCCCAAACTGCCCAAGATCGTCAAGCTGGAGAGACTTGTCAAGCTCAAGTATTAGTTGGAACAGCACAGACTCTTAAAAGTTGGATTGATAAACGTTATGTAGATGTGAGTAAATTAAAGTGTTTAGTATTAGATGAAGCTGATGAATTATTAGAACGTAAAGAAGATACTGGTAGCGGTGGAAGAGGTAGAGGCGGAAGAGGCGGTAGAGGTGGTCGTGGTGGGCGTGGTGGCAGAGGTGGTGGTACAATGAATCACGCCATTGATATCATTTCTATTGCTAAAGAGAAAACCAAAGGCAGTACTGGTGAAAACCGATTACAGATATTGTTATTTTCTGCAACTTTCACTTTCTTAGAGAATGATGTTGTCAGTAAATTGATTGATGATGGCGAGATACCTGCCATGGAGATCTGTCCATAGTTATGACTAGTGTAGGAAGAAATAATGATATTGATAAAATTGAAGTAGTAGTAGTAGTCATTAGCAATAGTTTCATTTTATTGAATAATTTTTAAGATTTCAATGTTTTAACAATTTAAACTTAATAACATATAAACTAGTTACGATCTAGACACCCATTATAGTGTTTACCCATTATCATATCATATCATGTTATATCATATCATATCATAATTTTATTACTCACAATTTCTTTACCAGTATCCTAATCTACCCTATCCGAAAAGAAATTCGATGATACGTGCACAGATATTGGTTCTTCTTTTTGGTACGAGGTGTATATCGGGCATAGCTGCATTAGTATCCACTGTAGCACCTCTCATACCAATATTGCTATTCTGTCTGTTTCCATTTCCACTGCCAGTTACTAAACTAGTCAAACTCGATGTTAAACTAGTATAGGTATTACTGCTATTGGTACCAGCACCAATAGTAGTGGAATAGCTATATGCTCTAGCTAGTCTAGCTTCCATATCATGTTCATCATTCAAACTACTACTACTACTACTACTATTACTATTCAAAAGATTATTGGCATTGGTACCAGAATCAATATCAAGATTATTAGCAGTAGCAGTGTCAGAATCGACAGACACGACTCCAATTAATATTTCTGTTTCCTGAATTAAATATCTTCCATTTTCACTCAAGGAATTGATAGCTTCACGTTCAGTAGAATAACGTAAAAATAAATAATTTGTATCACTTGGTACCTTATATGAAGTGATATTACCATGTTGTTGAAAACGTTCTAAGACTAATCTAACACTTTCATCAACATTAGCTAAAGGGAAACCAAATACCATAATCCAATGTTTACATTCTTCATCACGATTAATTTGTGCTACCATAGATGCTCGACGTCTAACAGTATTAGAACCATGACGATTATGCAATCCTAAAGCACTATTAGCTATTGTAGATGATGTTGATTTAGGTGATAATGGAGATCTATCAACATCTTTTTCATCTTCACCATCACTATCTTCTAAATAACTTCTTCTAGTGCGGCGCATAATCAATTAATTATCAAATTTAATTACAAAAGATACACTAATTTAGAATAACGATAAACTTAACAAGAATATCTAACTTCAAGACTGATATGACCTCAAAATTAGAGAAGCTTTTTTAAAAAACCCAGCACTCTTTGACAGGGAGTCTAGAAAGCTCCAGATAGATAGAGCTCCAGAGCTAGCTAGGTTAACCTTTTAAACCAAGCATAATCGTGGTTTTCTCTATAATAAAACACTATTTAGAAAAAATAAGCTCTCTAATCTTCTAAGAGAATAATGTTCAATCAACTATCGAAAATTGCAAACTCAGCTATTGGCGCAGTTGATAATAATCTCAGAAAAGTGACTGATACGGGAAAGATTTGTGATACATGTCAAAAAGGGATACATACCGGTATTGATTTAGGTTTGGCACATAGTGGTTATGAAAGTTGTTGCATGAAAGATTGTGGAGCAGTGTTTTGTACGAATTGTGTTGAATCGTATGTAAAATTAGGTAAAAATATGGAAGTACCTGAAGGTTATCGCTCAGTAAGTAAAGATGGTAAAGCATTAGGTACATGTGTGTGTCATAAAAAATGCGTACCCATATTGATGGAATTCGATAGAAGAATCAATGTGGATAAACAACAAAAATATATAGAAAAATATTTAGCCACAGATGATGAATCACCCATTCCAAAACAATTTTATTATTTTCCATCATCCGATGTAAATAAAGATAATACAGAAAGAAAAGCATTTCGTTTTTTATCTGCATTAGGTGATGTAGCGGAGATTGTAGGTATGAAATATATTAAACGAGCTTTAGAAGCCTCTTATTTACTGTGGCATGGCAGTTCTTTTTTACAATATCTTATCAGTGAAGAGTTATTGAGATTTATGTCACCTTTGATGCAACATTTTAAATATTTAGGAATTTATAAACCTCATGATTTTTTAACTTTATATTATTTAGCTTGTAAGCATGAATTAGATGTAAAATCAGACCCTCTATTTGAAATGAAAGCTCATAGTAAAGGACAATTAGGGGTAATTGATGATGCTTGTCCGTTAGAACTACTTGACTGGATAGGAGAGTTTTTGGGTCCAGCTTCCTATTTGTATACGTCCAGAATGTCTAAACCACATCAAGCAAATGAATGGAGTGAATGGTATTTATCAAAACTTGTTCGTCGTGATGGTTGGACTGTCATTAGTTGTTATAACTCACCCATCAAATTAGCTGATGGTACATATCGACCAGGTTTTGCTGTATTGTGTCGAGATGAAAGGTCGGTCATCCATCGTCCTGCATCTATTAATCCTAATCCTCTACAATGTACCAGAAAAGAAGTTCTTATTTGTATTAAAGGATCTACAGATATTCTAGATTGGGGAATCAACTTAAATGAAACTCCTGAAGAGATCAATTATTATTCTGGTCCATATGGCCAGACTTGCGTGGAAGGTAAAGTTCATAGAGGCATCGCTCAAGGTGCAAGAGCTATATTAGAAAATTATGGTGTGCGTGAATGCATTAAAAGCTTAGTGGAAAGGGGTTATACTGTACGTGTTGTTGGTCATTCATTAGGTGCAGCTACTGCAGCTGTAATGACTGTGGAACTTTTGAATGGTTTCAGAGAACTTTATGGTGGTAAAAAACTACTTCCAGATATAAGAGGAATAGGATTTGGTGTACCTGCGATGTTGACCAGTGAAATATCTAATGCATTACAAGAGGGACATCCTTATCCTACCTTTACTTCAGTCATAAATCGTGAAGACATCGTCCCTCGAATTAGATTACAAACTTTATTACGTCTTTGTGAAGAAATGAGAGATTTTGAGGATACAGCTAAAATCATGTATGAAAAAGATATGCAAAGTTACAAGAAATGGTTGATTAGTATTGGAGAAAAACCAATGGCTAGTACGAAACAGGATGACTTCTTTCCTACTTCGTCATCAGAAACAAAAGATAAAGTTTCTTCACCACGTCCATCTGAAACAACTACAGAAGAATCAGCTAAATCTGAAACAGCAACTGAAACTCTTGTTAAAAGTGTAGTACCACCTGAATTATTACAAGTACATCTATGTGTTCCTGGAAAAATTGTGTACTTTTATAAATGTCACGGTCTAGATCGTGCATCATTGGTTACTCATGAGCATCCATTTTTACATCGAATAAAGCTATCAATTGATCGTAATATTGCTGATCACAAATATGAGGAGCATCATTCTGCTATCATTAGTGTGAGAAGACAATATAATCTAATGCTTGGTGCTATGGGTCGCAATGCTGATGGTACTAATACTAGTAGTACTATTTTTAGAGTTGCATGTCCATTTCAAAATATTGTAGACGAAGAAATTTTAAAATCTAAACCATTTTCAGGTGCTCAAGAAGCTGATGCATTAAAATTAGGATCCCTCGCTGGTCCCTTTAGATCATGTAATGTATGTGAATTAGCTACCAATTGGGCCTATATTGCCCATTCTTCTGCTACTACAGCACGCGTTACTCATTGCTGTCGTGCTTGTGGCGATGTTGTTTGTGCAATTTGTGCTCCTGCTGGTGACATTGTCCAGGGAGAAGGAGTAAACCGTCAAGAAACACTTGGTGATAAGCGTATTTCCATACCTGCAATTGGTATTTTTGAAAGAGAAAGAGTATGTATTCCTTGTTATAATCAAAGCTATTTCTTTTAAGTTTACATTATTCAAAAAAAAATTAAAATAATGCAAAAAATGTTCACATGTATTCTGAGAACGAATACAATAAAATTCATTGTTAGTGATTTCATATTATTAATTTCATGTAATTAGATTTCCCTTTTATTTGAATTAAGTATAAACTATCACGTATAATAAATGAATAGTAATGTAAATAATTAGAAAGCTTCATGAGCATTCCAAGTACGTCTATCTTCAGCAGTTTTGATGAACGTAGCTTGACTGCTACTAATAGATGGGTTGGTAGGGTCATAGCATGGAGTTCTAGGTACAGTATCATAGTGTGGATAATTAGTATTAATATAACTTAGGCATTTCTTGACAGGTGTATGTTTAATATCGTCCAATACAATGACACCATTTACTTCTAGTAATAAATCAGCATAAAAAAAATCAACCAAGGTATAATCAAAAGTATGCCAACCGTCAATATAGATCAAATGAAAACGAGGTATCTTACCAGCTAAAACATCTTCTAATAATTTGGGAAGAGCACGGTAACTAGTAGTTTCTAGTACATTTAAATATTGTCCCAAACCTGCTCTTTGTACTAATAATCTTCCAATATTATCATATTGTGTCGTTTGATTAGGATCAATGGCATAGTGTGCGGCAACTTCATTATCAAAATTATTGTCTTTTAAACCTTGACACATCCATACTGCTGAGGCTCCCATAGCTAGCCCTACTTCTAAAGTACGACTAAATTTATTTTCTTTAACTAAATTATACAAATGTCTACCTTGAATTGGATTCGTGCAATCCTTAAATTTATGTGGTGCATTATTTTTATCAAGTATAGTACCAGAAGTATAAACAGACTGTAAATGTGAATTGACTTGAATATCAGTCCTTTCCCACATTGATAATTTAGAAATTGGTAACATTGGTATGATACGAGGGTATTTTGCCAATAGTGCACTTGATGATGAAGGAATATCTGCTGCATTACCTGATATTGGTGCAACATATTCATGACGTGCTTCTTCACGACGTGGTGGTGCGGAAGTACCACTGACATTATTATTATTATTATTATTATAAGCAGTTTCTATTCTTGCACGTTTTATTGCTCGTTGCCCTTCATCATTAGATGTCTTCGTATTCTCTTCCTGAAAATCTGATGGTTCTTCCCATACAGATGTATTAGTACTCTGATCATAATAATAATAACGACCTTTACTTTTAGACCAAATTTTCGTCCATTTTGACATATTTAAACATAAAAGATACTTCCGAGACTTGTCTTTCTTAGAAAATTAGTAATATTAAAAAAAGGTACTCCAGGCTAGGCTAGGTCGCACCTCAGAGTTGAGAGTTGAGAGCCAGGCAGGAGAGATATTGTAAATCAATAATCCAAAAAATCTCAAAAATAGAAACCGAAATATCTTTAATATGTTATTGGGATCACTTAAAATAAATAAAAAATTTCCAATTTCATCTTTTAAAATGAGAAATATGTCAGATGATGGAATATTTTCACGTTTGAAAGGACAAGCTACAGATTTAGTATATGGTAATCCTTCTCAAAATTTCAAGAAGATGACGGCATCATTAATATCAAATGAACCATTTACCTTAAAAACTGTCACAGGTGCATTAATTGAAGAAAATTTAAATGGTTGGAGAGCTAAAGTTGGTAATTTGACTGGTAATGCTGAAGTTAAAAAATTAGAAGCATTTAAAAGAATATCAAATGCAATGACGGAAAAACAAATGATGGATCCTGGTAAATTAAGTGGTAGTGCTAAATTGAATATAGCAAAAAAAGCCGATGCAGAATTATCTGATGTTAATAATTTAATAGGTACATATAATCAAACCAGAATAGTAGCTGCATGGTTAAGATTCAAAGTAGCAAATGGAGAAACGATTCCAAATACTGTAGCAGAAATGACTGAAGCCCAAAAATTTGACAAAAGGCTAAATTATATTGCAGCAGAATTAGGTGGTAAATCAGGAAATCTGCCCTATAAAGGCAAGCGTTATAGTATTTACTTACAGGGTATGGAAAAAGGGAAGATTGCTGCGAATGCTAATAAACAGAGAGAGGATCCAAAATCTTTCGGGAAGAAATCAAGATATATCTAAATTAATAAGGTCGAATCAGTTATAAGATAATTAGGAATAAATATTCATGATAATTGATGATAATGATGTAATTTTTAATATGTAAATGCAATGTAAATGTTATTATAATAAGAAATTAGAGATGAAATAAAAATGAAAATGAATTCAAATTTAGTAATCAATGTGCAATGAATGATTAGAGTAATTTTCTCATAGCCATTCTTTGTCTCATTTCTTCATGCTCTCTTTCCTCCTTCTCTTTCCTGATTCTCTCTTTATATACCTCTATTTTATGATACCTCTCATAATGCTCAGCCTGATCACTAAGAATACGTTTAAGATTATTAACATGTTGAATACCTCTACCTTTAGCAGTTTTCAATAATACTAATGCTAATTTTGTATCTCTTTTTCCAATTCCCAGCTCTCTAGTGACAGGTGTAATCATTTGAGTTAAAGATAGATTGTTCGCGATGAATTCTGCGACTTTTTCTTGTTGCCAAATATTTACTTTTTCTGCTTTTGCTGCAACAGTATCTTTTCCTAATCTAGCTTCTACTTTAATATTATATTCTTCTAGTACTTCTTTAATTTCTGGAGCATATACCTGACCATCATATCTTAGGTTATTCAACAAATCTTCACCCATAACTTTATAATTATTACCACAACGATAAACAACCAACATCATATGACGATTACTTATCTCAACGCCACGACGAATCATTTCAATGACTTCAGGACCTAGTGCTAAACGTCTTTTCTCTTCATAGTACCAACATTGAGCGCGATAGACACGGAAACGTGTTTGACATTTTAATGCCCTCTTATGAAGTAATGATAGTGTTATTCTCCATTGAAATCCTCTAAATATTGATTGAATAAGAGTAGCAGAGTTATACCTTTCTTCTCTTACTTTTCTGTAACGACTTCTCTCACTTTCACAAATCTTCCTAGCGCGATCAAATGCAGCACGACGTTCCCATAATCTCCGAAACAATGCTCTTCCTTGGAACCCAAGAAAGGATCGTTGAATCATTCGAATCATGTATTCTTCCATAGCACCTAAATTACGTTCAGCATGTCTATATTCGAGCATCGGTAAAGTAAGTCTAGAATGGCTATACTCAGTGCCCCAAGTAATTGGTGGTCGAGAGGATGGAACAAATTCTTGAGGATCGAGTGGACGAAAAGCACTACTAAGACGAGTTTTAGCACCTAATAAACGAACATTATCAGCTAAATATTCTCCAACATTATGATATAACCCTCTTTTAATCAGATCTTCCTTCTTCTTTTTTAAACTTCTAGATAAATGTATGAGTGCTCGATCTTCAAGTCCTCTGATGTCAGATGGGAAGACAACATAAGGTCGAATATACATAGATTTACGATATTTATAACCTAAATCATCCCATGATAATTTACTATTACGAACACACTGTTCAACTAATGCTAAATCATCAAAGACACCTTTTATAACTAAAAGATCACCTCTTTGAGTAGCAGTCATAGTTAATTGTACTCGTGGTTTCTTTTTAAATTTCGCAACTTCAGATGCCGAAATAGCTTTTTTAAGTTTGGGTTTCTTTTTATCTGCTTCTATTGGTTTCTCAAGAAATGCAGATTCAAATACTACTTTTTTGCTAACTAATGCTTTATCTTGTTTGTTATATAAACAATCAAAAACTTGATTACGAAGATATAAATCTTTCTTGAGGTTACGAGACTTTTCTATAGTAATTTCAAAGTATCGTCTTGCAGAATCCAAAGCTCTAACACTCTCTCTAGGACTATCCATTAATATATGGTGTTTAGCTACTAAAAAGCATGCTTTTAATATCATTGTATAAGCATCTTTACCATGTCTTTTAAATTGAGCACCAAACCAGGAGTACTCAATCTCATCTAATAGAGAGCCATGATGGTAACTGACTGGATCTTCTTCACGAAGCATATAAGGAATATCATCTTTTTCATTTTTATAATCAGGTCTTCTTAATATTTCATGACGACGATCTTTTACATCTTCTAATACTTCTAAAGCTTCACCTAAAACATCTTCACGTACGAGTTTATGACGTCCAAATGAACACCATGTAAAATATAATGATATAAATAATATCATTGGTGCTAAAGCAAAATCCGGATGACGACGTGCTAATATAGTAGCCATTTCAATTGCAATTTCTTGTCTATGTGTACCTAATAGCTGTGCTAATACAGCATCAAATAGTTGCCATTTATCAAGACCACCAACTTCAGCATCTTGAATAGTAATTTTCTTTCTATAACCATCTGAACGTACATAATCAGCTTTCAATGCATCTGTTATAAGACCATATGCACCTGTCATACCATACATACGTTCTTGTATGCATTTGTAACGACGTCTACCTTGTCTACCTCTAGCAATACGTTGTATACGTGTAGACATTTTAGTATATATCATAAATTTGAATTCAGCAAAACTTTTTCTTCCCAATCTTCCTCGATAATTTTTTTGTAACATACTAGCACATTTATTATAATGTTCTGCTCTTAATTTACGCATATATCGCTTAGCATGCCACATTGTACATAAACCTTGTATGACGGAAGCTTTATAATTACGATACCATATCCATTGTTTAAAACCTAAACGTCGACCTAATAAACCTCTCCATGATCTTTGTATTTTAACAGCACGTCTTTGTGTTAACTTACCATAAGGTGACCATAATTTTAGACGACATTGATGACCCCTAATATATCTTTGGATTGTTAATCCAGCAAAATGAGTCTCGTGATGTATTACACGAGTTCCAAGATCAATTCTGGCTACATCAATATCCATTTTATTTCTCTTTTTAGATTTTTATATTATAGACGTCATATTACTGAATAATTCCTTTCATTTCTTTCCTTAAGAGATAAAAAAAGAGATGTATATTTTCTTTCTGAATATATGAAAAAATGAATATGAATGAATGAAAACATGAAAACTGTAGTTTTTTTGCAACGCCAAGGGCTAGGGTAGGAAGTGGGGGGGCAGAATCGAAAGCAATTGCATGCAGGTTGAGGTGAGAAAAAAAAGCTTGAAAAAAAAGTCGGGAGAACAGAGAATGAAAGAAAAATTAAAAAAAATTGGTTAAGGTTAATATGGTTGGTATATTTATCCGTGATATATTTATCCGTGATGATGCCGACATTAAAACTGCAGTAATTGAATGGTGTTCTAATCCTATAACTGCAAAATCCAAATATGGTGATATTTCTGAATGGGAAACAAGTGCAGTCACATCAATGGAAGAGTTATTTTATGATGAAGAAAAATTCAACGAGGATATCTCCCAATGGAATGTGTCTAATGTGACTGATATGAATGGTATGTTTCGTGGAGCATCATCATTCAATCAGGATATCTCCCAATGGAATGCGTCTAATGTGACTGATATGAATGGTATGTTTTGTGAAGCATCATCATTCAATCAGGATATCTCCCAATGGGATGCGTCTAATGTGACTGATATGAATGGTATGTTTTGTGAAGCATCATCATTCAATCAGGATATCTCCCAATGGGATGTGTCTAATGTGACTGATATGAGTTATATGTTTTATCTAGCATCATCATTCAATCAGGATATCTCCCAATGGAATGTGTCTAATGTGACTGATATGAGTTATATGTTTTATCTAGCATCATAATTCAATCAGGATATCTCCCAATGGAATGCGTCTAATGTGACTGATATGAGTGGTATGTTTCGTGGAGCATCATCATTCAATCAGGATATCTCCCAATGGAATGCGTCTAATGTGACTGATATGAATGGTATATTTCGTGGAGCATCATCATTCAATCAGGATATCTCCCAATGGGATGCGTCTAATGTGATTGATATGAATGGTATGTTTTATGGAGCATCATCATTCAATCAGGATATCTCCCAATGGGATGTGTCTAATGTGACTAATATGAGAAGTATGTTTAATCAAGCATCATCATTCAATCAGGATATCTCACAATGGAATGTGTCTAATGTGACTAATATGAGTTGTATGTTTTCTTTTGCATCATCCTTTAATCAGGATATCGGTAAATGGCCAATTAAAGCAGATTGTAATACCGATGGAATGTTTTATGGTTGTCTGATTGAAAAACAAACTTTCGAAGGGAAATTGTATGGTTATAAAATTGCTGAGTACTTTAATCTTGATGATGAAAATGAAGATATGGTTTGGGAACCATATACAAGATGGGAAAGAAGGAAATATGCCGTTATGTTTTTTAGCTCTATTTCAAGGATGAATATTGATAAAGTAGATAATAAGCTAGTTACAGATAGCACAAAATTGTTAAATAAAATAAGTGGCGATGTTAGTAAAATAATTGTTAAATTCATTTAAAGTTACAAAGTTATAACTTAATTTATAAGTTGAATTTTGGAATAAAAAAATCAAGGATTATATAACTAGCCGTAAAAGGCTAACGATGGAAGGACTACTAATAAAGAGGAAAACTATGAAAGAAGGTCATTTAATCATTTAAAATTTTACAATTGTTTCTTTGCCCAATTTAAATGTGCTCTTAGTTGTCTTGCAGCTTGATAAGTCATATCTCTCGGTACACCAATTCTATCTCTCAGATAATCGATGCACCTTTCTAAAGCAGCCTTCGTCACACCATCTTCTGGGATCACATCAAATTTCATATCATTCGTATTATTAGTCATCATTGCACTTATTACTATTCTTAATATGGCATCCATTTGATCATCTAAATTCATATTTGAAGTAGCATATGGATCAGCTAAAGGTGCTGAAAATTGCTTGCGTCCCGGTTGACCATCACCTCTGAGTGCAAATTTTTTTACTGCTTCTTTATTACATAATAAATTCCATGCCGCCTCTATTGCAGCATCATGAGTATCTAAGGATGAGTCCATTGGTTCAATATCATTCATTGATAATTTCTTTAATGGTAATTCCCATGAGCCATCTTTACCATCGATCTCATCAGCCATCTTTTTTGCTTCAGGCGATGAAAATCCAGGACCATATTGTGGTGGAATATCCTGAACATGAGTATAATAGTCAGATTTTGTAGCCATATAAGCAGGTCTTTCTTCAAATGCTAAGAACCATTTATCAATATTTGGAAATCTTCCATCTCCTCGTATTTTAAAACCTTTCCAATAGGGTACTGAAGCAGCCATACGTTCAACATGAGTTATGTATTGCAAATCAACAATTGAAGGTGATTCACCTCCTAAGAACCATGGTCCATCAGTTTTACCTAATTCTTTATCTACTAAATCCATTGTCATTTCAAATGTTTGGCGTGCTCTACCACCTCCTGGGCCTATACTAGGACGAAATACTAAGCCACACCATTCAGAAAATAATTGTCTTTCTAATCTCATACAATAAATTGCTTTTTGTAGTAATTCTTCGTCATCTTCGGATGGCCACATTTGTAAATATTTTGGAGAAGGGAATAATTTTTCAAGATTAAACATGATATCAAGAGATTCTGTCTGTATTTTACCGTCAATTTCAACTGCTGGTAGTAAACCTCTTGGAACTTTTGCTAAAAATGAGTCTGGCTTATCACCATAACTTCTCATATTAACACGATCAATACGATGTGGTATCTTCTTTTCTTCTAATAACATCCATACTTTAGATGAATATGGACACCACATTGCTTTATCACCATAAAATGTAACACGAACATCTGATTCTTGAGCATCAAACAATCTTAGTGTAGTTTTTCCATCAGGTTGAACACCTTCACAAATACCTTTTTCTCTTAAGATTTTTTGTCTTTCCATTTCTTGAACATACGGCAAAGATAATAAGTGATTTTCTAATGTTATCCAATCATATTTTGAAAATATAACTTCCTTATTACCATTATTTGAAGATGTTTTAGATTGAGAAGAACTACCTCGAAATAAATTTCCTAAATTATTCATATTTAAAGAATTTGTTGCTACCAAATTAAGAAAAAGTAATAATATTATACTTTGTACATATATACAAATCATTATTACTCTTTAATTGAGGCGAATTAAGTATTGAAATTAGAATTTGAAATAGTGAGTAATATTTTAAAAACACCTTGAACGTTTTGATAAGTTGAAAATATTATTTAAAAAGTATACAATGAAATAAAATATTTCGTTTTATAAAAATATTTTAAGTATTTTCTATCTGTTATGGTATTGTGCGTATAGAACTTACCTTTTTAACCCTATATTGCCTTGTTCGTCACGTCGTCTCTCAGAAGAGCGAATCTCGAATGAATCTCGAACGACGTGAGCGGGCTCGAGGAGGGGACACCAGGATGGGATACCGACCGGCGGGGACACCTCGACACCGCCCAGGAGCCGCTGCCGGCGGTGCGGTGGAGAACGGAGAACGGAGAACTGTAGCATTTTATTTTGATTTATCGTAGAAAAAAAAGGAAGAAAGGGGAAAGGAAACTAACTATATAAGCAAACGAAATTTGGTGTTGTTTATTAATTTCAGTCTTAATAATTTTAATAAATCAAATGCAAACACAGAAATAACAATATAAAAACGACAATTTCTAATTTAATTTATAAATTCTTAGGGGCAGATTCATTACGTTTCATTGTGTTACCAGGAGCTGTTTTTCCTAATTCAGGTAATGTTGCAGCTGAAGAAGCTAGTTTACTACTCATTCCCATTGCACCACCACTACTTGATCTTCCAGTTTTAGTTAAACTAAAATTATTTGATTGTCTAAATGTACTGTCCATTCCTAAAGAATATCCTCTTTCAACTTGCAACTTCAATGTAGCCATTTTTCTTGACAATTTTGAATCATCTAATTTTCTTTGACCTACGGTTCCTTTTATAGTATCAAATATACCTTTTTGTTGTTTTAAACATGTATCTAATTGTTTTAAAAAGTTTTTTCGTTTTTCTATTTTTTTATCTAATTGTTCGCATAATGGTATATATGTTTTGTTTAATTCATCCATTTCATGTTGTATGTATTTTAACTCTTTAGCATCTGACGCTAATTGATCTGTTATAAATTTACGTTTAGCTAAAGAACGTTGTGCTGTTTTATCTAATTCCCCTACCTGGCGTTTTGCATGTGCTGCAGGATCACTAACACCTACTTCATCTTGTAATTGTAATAAAGTTTTTCTAGGTTTCTTTCCTCCCATTTTAGAAGCACTAAAAGGTTTAAAGAAGATAGAGGAAGGAAAAATATGTAATAATTGTGTGATCGTTTTCCCTTTTTTTAGATTCTGTCTCCTGCCCTAGGCTGGGTCTGTCTTTTTTTTTTTAAATAAGAAGAAAACTGATCGTAACTCTTTTTGTACTTGTTAAGGTGTAAGAAATATTCGTGTATAGAGAAATAAATACTATCAAAAGCTATTTATGACAGAATTTAATGAAATAGATAGTTTTGGACCGTTGAAAAAATCAACAGATATAGCAACAAGTTATACATATTCAGTATCACCTAAGACAGAAGACGATGTATTATATGTAGGTACAAATAAAGGTGCAGTGTTATATTTTCCTATAACTAGAAGAAAACGCTCACGTGTTGATGAATTAAGTATATCAAGTAGGCATCATGGTACAGTAACATGTTTAACATATATATTTGATAAAAGCTTTTTAAATGATAAAAATGAAGGTTTTTTGATATCAGGTTCAGCTGATAGAAGTATTAAAATATGGTATCCACATGGTGATCATAATGAAAGATTAGTACAAACATTGTATGGTCATGATGGTACAATATCTTCAATAGTTTCTGGTATGAAAGGTATGATAATATCATCATCAATTGATGGTGGCGTCAAGGTATGGATACCACAAAAAAATAGAAATGAAATGAAATTTCCATTCTTTGAATGTACATTCAGTGTTAAAAAGAAAGCAGATTTAAGTATTATGGGTAAAATTAATTGGACACAATCACTTGCTGTTAGAACGAATGGTGAATGGTGTTTGTATGTAACTGATAGTGACGGAAGTATTGATTTATATAGAAAAGGAAGTGGACTTGAGTCTGAAGCTGCACTTGCAGAATTTACTGGACAATTAGATTTCTTTAAAAGGTGGCAAAATGTACATTCTCTTGGAGTAAATAAAATGATAATTTTAGATGTAGAAAGATTGCTTATTACTACTTCATATGATTGTTCATGTAAAGTATCTGATTGTGCTACAGGTGAAGCTATCATTAATATTAAAAATCCTCATGCTTGTATGTTCCAAGGTATAGTGTTTGATAGACTGCAACAATCATTTATATTTACAGATGAATTGGGTTATATCTCATGTTATTCTTGGAGTTTAGAAAAATATATTTCTGATAATCGTATTGATACTCCTGAGAGTAATAGAGCTGAAGAACAAATACTTAAAAGTCATAAAGATCCTATTTTAGGAGAAATATTAGCATTGGATCACAAAAGAAAACCCAAAAAAGTCTATTATTTTGTTCTGAAACCAGCTGTAGGAGTAGTGACAATGGTAGAAGGGAGTAAATCTGCTTCTATTATTCGTCTAGAAGGTCATAATGACGCAGTGCTATCCGTTTGTCCAATGGTTCTAGATAATGCATGTGGATTGAAACCGAAATCAAGAATTTCTCCTCAAGAGGACATACTTTATTCTATGGACAGAGATACTATTATTTGTTGGAGTGAACGAGATCAACGTGAATCATTTCAAATGAAACATAGAGGAAGAGGAGAAATTACCGTAGCATTTGTTATATGGCATCAAAGTTTAATAGTTACAGGACATGATGATGGCCGTGTATGCCTTTGGAATGCTGATTCTAGTGATAAAGTAACATCATCAGCATTAAAATCTGCTGTCAGTGCGATAGTAATTGCCCATGCAAGACAGTCTGCAAGACTAGTTGCATCAGATTTTTCTGGACAAATTGCGATTTGGAACTTATCATTATTGGCGAGAAATCCTACTATTCTTTCACTTGAAGGAGTTGTAAATGGTTATCATGATCCAGAGGATCCAGGTATATTATCATTAGCATATGATTGGAATACAGGGGTTATATTTAGTGGAGGTGATGATTGTTCTATTCAAGCATGGAATCTGATGGTTGATAATTCTACTATTTCTTTCTCTAATGCACATACTGAACCAGTCTGTTCAATAGAATGTAATAATAATTATTTAGTCACTGGAGATATGGATGGTGATATAGTAGTATGGTTGATCGGTAATAGTAATGGAAATGTGAAATTAAATCGAATTCTTTTATTCCCTTCCATAGGTCAAGAGTCATCAAGAGCTATATTTACTTTGTTAAATACACCTCGAGATAGTATGAGTATGAATATGAATATGGCGAGTGCAAAAATGGAGACCAAACAGCAGAATTCCTCGCAATCATCTTCATTTCCTTCAGATCTATGGTTAGCGATAGGTAGATCACAATTCTCGGAGTGTGTAGTTTGGAATATCTACGCTACTCCAGTGGATGACACAGTAGATAATCATTCTATTGTAGATATAATGGAAGATCCTTTGAAAGAGACTATGGATTTTCCAGACGAGAAAGGAGAAGGGAGAGTTGATGGTGTCAAAGAAGATGATATGAAAGAAAGTGATAAGGCTAACCTAGGTGATGGAGACGCTGATCAAGATCAATCAGAGGTAAAATCTTACTGGGAACCTTTTGATTTGCAGGAGGGACAAATCGAAGATGATATTGAATATCGTTATGCTTTAGGAAGAGGATTAAATGCAGGAGAAGCTGCAGTAAGAGTATTACAGGTCCATCGAGTATCATTGGAGAAGAGAGAACCTACTTGTTTACGTCTTAGTCCTAATGAAATCAGTAACAATAACAATAACTTCGAAAGTAAAACCAGCGATAATGATCCTATGTTGAATACGGATTTGAATCGAACTCCTCACAAACTTTACGTGGGAACGAGTGGTGGTGGAGTTATAATTGCTAAGTTTTAAGTAATTAGTATGTATATCAAGTAGTACCTGTAGTTTAGAAAGTATTTAACATTTAAAAATAATTTGTAATATATAATATGAATGTATTTCACTTGTTTCTTTTACACAATTGCACAATCATCTACGCATTCTTTTCTTATCTCTTTGATCATCATCCTTTCCACTAATACTTCCTCCCGCACTTTCGATAGTTGCATCATGAGGCATTTCAATATTCGAAGTAATATTTTTATTCTTATTCATATAAGGTGACTTGAGTGCTTCTGCTAGTGTATATCGTTTGCGTGGATCATGAAGAAGAAACGAAGCCAATAAATCATAAGCTTCTTGAGATTGTCTACATTTCTCTACAATCAATTCAGATAATGATAAAGGATCACGCTTTTCAAATTCAACATATTGAGGTAGTAACTTTACATTAGGCCAATTTTCTTCAGTAGGTGTGCCTATAACATTGAATATTTTTTGTAATTGTTCAATGTTACTATCACTCATGGCTTGAAATATTGGTCTTCTTATCATTAATTCAGCAAATATACATCCAATTGCCCAAACATCCACAGCTGCAGAATAATGACGAGCACCAAATAATAATTCCGGAGCACGGTACCATATAGTCACTACAGTTGGAGTCATATTACCTGAGGTAGGATAAGATTTGGCTAAACCAAAATCAGCTATTCGTATTTGTCCATTTAAACCTATCAAAAGATTGGATGGTTTTAAATCTCGATGTAAGATAAAGTTATCATGACAAAATTTCATACCCGATATTGTCATTTCCATATACTTTCTTATTTGATCTTCTTTTAAAAATAATTTTTTATTATAAATAATATTTTCTAAATCAATAGGACAAAATTCCAATACCATATGTATACATTCATCAGCAGTATATGCTTCATATAAATGTAATACATTAGGATGTTTTAAGGCTTGCATATGTTTGATTTCTCTTAACGCTGTAACAACAGCACCTTCGACTTTATTTTTGCTTTTTTTAATGCGTTTTATGGCTACTTTATGATCACTTTTAGAATGAAATGCTTCATAAACAATACCAAAAGTTCCTTCACCCAACAATTTTCCTCTTGTATATGAAGACATTTTGTTGAATAAGTGGATTGTATATATATTAAAATGAATAACGCTTCTGTTACGGTGGTTTTGGCGTTTCTGCTCTGGTTATTGCAAAAATTAACAAATATTCCAATTAATTAATTAGAAAATGTAATGTGTTCGGGTACGCTAATCGCAGACTAATTCATTCTCCCTTTCCCTTTCCCTTCTCCTAATAATTCCCTATTCCCTAATTTTTACATAACCTGTGGATATTCATCTACTTTTTGCGATAAAATAAGTAGAAGAGATACATAAAATATGGGTAGAGTAAGCAGATATAAAAAAGTGACTACTTAAATTTGATATACAACTTTCTTTACTAGATTTAAAAGAACTTATAGGATTCATAGGATTTATAGTAATTTCATAGACTAATTAAATACATGTCCATATCATTAAGGAATACTTTAAGAAAGATTCCTTCATTTTCTTTTGGTAAAAGGACAATTGTTAGCTCCACAGCAATTGATCCAAATTTACTTCAAATTTACCATACTGCGTATCCAAAAGCAAAATTACCTTATCCTGAATTAGAATTTGGTAAAACATTTACTGATCATATGTTGACTGTTGATTGGGATATTGAAAGTGGTTGGCATGCTCCAGTAATTTCTCCTTATAAAGATTTTCAAATAAGTCCTGCATCAGCTTGTTTACATTATGCTGTACAATGTTTTGAAGGTATGAAAGCATATAAAGATAAAGATGGTTGTATTAGAATGTTTCGTCCTGATTGCAATATGGAACGTTTAAATAATTCCATGAACAGATTAGCTTTACCAGCATTTGATGGTGAAAATTTTTTAGAATGTTTAAAAGAATTAATACGCGTTGATGAAAGTTGGATACCTACAGAAGAAGGTTATTCATTATACATTCGTCCTACAGCTATAGGAAATTCCCCATATTTGGGTTTACAAAGACCACATCATTGTAAATTATATGCTATATTGTCTCCAGTTGGTCCTTATTACCCGGACGGATTCAAACCAGTAT
>Ga0099800_1114_pt1 | contig 22817 bp, 18 predicted proteins | sample Uncmet6_SortRC_1_FD_89868 | JGI IMG/M metagenome (GOLD analysis project Ga0099800, IMG submission 89868) | Marine eukaryotic communities from CALCOFI LINE 67, Pacific Ocean - CN11_C50_N6_SortRC_1 | ecosystem: Environmental > Aquatic > Marine > Oceanic | place: Pacific Ocean: Monterey Bay... | reverse complement strand
GATACTAAATTCATTAATGGTCTCAAAAAGTTTGGGTTTAATGAAGGAATGAATCTTGATTCAGGTTACCGAAAAATTCATCACGAAGGTTTTTACTCTATGATGGTTAAGCTGATGACTGAATCAGATCATTTACCATATCTTCCGAATGGTTATCATATTTCTAGAAAATAGATGAACCATTATCTAGGCACTAGCTGAATTCCTCTTAGAAAGGATATGGATATTAAAACTAAAGCGATTAAGCTAGGTATAATTTTCGATTCTAGAGAGAAGTTGGGGGATAAATTGAAAATTAGTACAGATAATGTAATGACACAAATACTCTTGCCAAAAAGGCTGCTCTTTGGATGGATTCTTGATTGAACCAAATTGAACTTACATAATACTACATAGACCGATCTCCATAGGCCGATCATACAAATCCATAGCGGTAGTTTGAAAATATGAACTGAAATCAGGCATAGTACCAGTGTTATAATACTATCTGCTTCCATATCTAATAGTGCTCCTGATGTTGAGCTTCCAAATCTTCGTGCGCAAAATCCGTCAACTCCATCCAGCAGAATAGCGAGAATAATGATCAGTTGTATCAGTAGGTTTGTTTCGTTTTTTACCACAATGAGATAGGACATTCCTATAACTAGAGTAAAGCGGAATAGAGTTATATAATCTGCTAAAGTTAGATGTTCTTTTATAGTTATTGGAAAAATGATGTAGCTTATTAACAAGAAGGAAAGAGAAATTAAATACCAGGGGAGACTTTCGGCTTGAAGCCAAGTAAATGAAGCTAATATGGATGAGAAAGCAAGGCATACACTCCAGCTGTCTTCTGAAAAACTTTTTCTCATTCAAATACCTCACTTGAAGGGTATTCAATATCTTAAGCGCCAATTCAATTGAGAGCAATACATGTTGGCTTGAAAAGATGGGTACCATAGTAGTAGACTAGTTTTATAGATGGAGAATTTATGCCAAACTTAAAAGAATATTATGGTGTTACTCGTTCGTTGATCATGTATTATGGTATTCCTTTTCGTCGCAAGAAAATGGTCGATTTATATGGGGCTTTTGTATCTTCAGGTGGTACGGTTTTTGATTGTGGCTCCCATGTAGGTAATCGTATTCGAGCTTTTCGAGATCTTGGCGCTCAGGTGATTGGTATTGAACCACAGGATCATCTAATGAAATTGTTGCAACGGTGGTATGGAAATGATCCTCATGTTGTATTAGAACAATGTGGAGTTGGATCTAAGCCAGGTTTAGGCACCATGTTAACTAGCTCTAAAACACCTACAGTAACTACTTTTTCAGCAGAGTGGATTGATTTGGTTCGCAAGGATAAGAGGTTTCAAAATATCAATTGGGATGATACGGCCGAGGTGCCATTAAAAACTCTTGATCAGTTGATTGCTCAACATGGAATTCCTGACTTTTGTAAAATTGATGTAGAGGGATTTGAATACGAGGTTTTACAAGGTTTAAGTTATCCTTTGAAAGCACTCTCTTTTGAATATATTCCGGTGGCGAAAAGTGAGGCTCTGCGATGTCTTGATTATTTAGATGGTCTTGGTTCCTATTCTTATAATTGGTCGCTGGTCGAGACGATGAAGTTTCAGGAAGAAGACTGGGTCTGCTCTGGCAGAATGAAAACGATTCTGAATGATATGCCAATTGAGCAAGGCTCAGGTGATATATACGCAAAGCTTTTACCATGAAGTATTCTTTGGGTACAATAGTCAGGACTGTGTTCTTGGCAATGATTTTATGGTGCTTGTGGCAGCTATCTTGGGATCTTAACCGATTACAACCTATTCGAAGCTGGTGGGCAATTACATTTGCCATATTAGCTACAATGATTCATAGTTTCCTAGGGTTTTTAAGGTGGCGAAGTATAGCTATACCGTTAAAAATAAATATTGGTTTTATTGATCAGCTTGAAATCTATATACGAAGCATAACCATTGGTCAGGTTACACCCACTTCGATTATTGGTGACGGTTTCAGGCTTCATTGTATGAAGAAATATCCCTTCAAAACTAACTTATATAGTTTGATTTTAGATAAATTGTCCTCACATTTGCCATGGGTTTGGGTCGGGTTAATTGTAGCTCTTTTACAGCCGAGTCTTTGGACTGAAATACTTGCATATCATGGTCTGTCTTGGCTGTTCCCATGGATTTTAGGCGGTTTTATAGTTGGTTTTTTAGGAGCTGCTTTTTTTCTTTGTGTTTGTAAGTCAAAAGTGGGGTCGAAGCACTTTTTTCTCTCATTTATTGCTCTCATAGTTTTTCTTGTAAATTGGCAATTAGTATTAGCTGCCTTTGACCTTGATATTGACGTTATAATCTTATTAACCCTCTTCCCTCTATTAGCTTTTTTCTTGGTTCTACCTGTTAGCTTTAATGGCTGGGGGATAAGAGAGTTAGGTATGGTCTGGCTTCTGACTCCATCTGGTTTTGCTCGAGAAGTTATTCTGGAATCGTCTATTTTGTTGGGTGGTTCTCAACTAGCTGGCAATGTGGTGCTTTTTGTCCTGGTCATAGGCTATAAGAAGCTAAGTCGACTATCATCTGGGAACGTTGAAAAAGCTAATGTTAGCAAAGCAAATAGTTAGAATTCACAAGAAATGGTCTGGTGTTGTATACATAGATTTCAGGTGTATGAACACAGGTATTGATGTAAACTGTCATTTAAGGGCGATCGGATAAAGAGAGAACGTCTGGTCCATAAGATTTAATTGGCCATAATAATTTTGAGCGATTTATGAAGGACATCAAACATATTATTGATCAACTGGTAGACTATCAGTCAGCGCAAATCTACTCTGATTCTGACATGCCCTTTGTTTTACTCACATATGCTCAAACCTTGGATGGTAGTATTTCTGAAGCGCCTTTGTCCCGTACTCCCATTAGTAATCAGGCTTCTCTAAGGTTTTCGCATCAGTTGCGGTCGTTGCATGACGGTATTATGGTTGGGTATAGAACAGTCATTGCAGATAACCCCAGATTAACCAACCGTCTGTTTACGGGGGCATCGCCACAGCCTATTGTCTTGGCAACAGATGGAAGACTGCCTATAGGATGCCATCTTGCTGGCATGCGGGGAAGGAATCCATGGGTGGTTAGCAGCAGACAGCCCAAAATATCAGATGGAAATATTATTAATATTGTTGTGGATACTGATAGTGATGGCAGGGTCTGCATTCAGAGCGGCCTAAGGGCGTTATTTAAGCGTGGAATCAGGACCTTAATGGTAGAAGGTGGAGCGAGGGTGATAGATAGTTTGCTTAGATTAGGGTTAGTCGATTATCAAATTACCAGCATTAGTCCTCGGCTGTTTTTGCAGTCATCATCGGTTCAATACGCCAAAATTGATAAAAGGGTAAACTTGGACTTAAAAGAACCTGTATTTGCCCAACTGGATTCAGATATTATTGTGGCTGGTAAACCTGTTTTTGCAGAAAAAGATACTGTGATCACAAATAGTAGTTCGACTTTACCATCAGCTATTTTGCAGTAAAAAAATGGTAATTTTTGATGTGGAATATGATTAAGGTAATGAACTGACTTACAGCAGGTAGATTAATATCATTTAAGGGGGTTCCTATGGGAGCGATACCTCGATCAAGACAAGTTCTATCGATTTTGTCACCTGGCAATGCCACATTGCGAACCGAACCAATTCCCCAACTTCAGCCTGGTCAGGCTTTGCTTAAAACTATTGTCAGTAATGTCAGTGCCGGAACGGAGCTGCTTTTTTTTCAGGGAGAAATACCTAAAGGAACAGTGGTAGATACCAGCTTAACGCACTTAAACCAAAATATAAAATATCCGTTGGTCTATGGTTATAGTAATGTTGCTGAGGTAATTGCGGTTGCTCCAGATTGTGATGAAATAAAAGTAGGAACGAGGTTTTTTTCTTTTAAAGAGCATGCAGATTATCATGTTACTAATGTAAATGACTTGATCCCTTGTCCGCCTGACTTAACTAGCGATGCTATGAGCTTTTTACCTAATATGGAGACAGCGATTAGTATTGTAATGGATACAAAACCGATTTTTGGAGAAAGAGGTTTAGTTATTGGCCAAGGAGTTTTGGGCTCCTTGGTAACTTGGGTGCTAGGACAGACTGGGGTGTCTCATTTGCATACCTTAGATATAAACCAATTTAGGCGGAAAAAGTCTATTTTAATGGGAGCTAAATCTTCTTCTGACAACCTACTTTTATCAGATCATAGGAAGTATGACTTTGTAATTGAACTTTCTAAAAACCCTCAAATGTTAAATACCGCTATTGAAGCCTTGTTCGAGGGAGGGCGGATTGTTGTAGGATCTTGGTACGGTAAGAGGCAGGTGAACTTAGACTTAGGAGGGAGGTTTCACCGAGATCGTATTTCGATTGTAAGTTCTCAAGTATCATCTATGGATCCGACACTTACTCCGAGGTTTTCAAAAAAGAGGCGAATAGAGATGACCATAGATAACCTTAAAAAGCTAGATCCGAATTTGCTAATCACTCATAGGGTCAATTTTTCTGAATCATCAATGATATATTCTTGGTTGTCGCAATGTCCAAGCGAATGTATGCAGGTAATGATTACGTATTCATGAAAGGTTTTTTATGTATGAACTGAGTGTAACCAGAGACTTTATAGCTCAACATTATTTAATTGGTGGTGATTGGGGGTGCGAAAATAGAAAGCATTCTCATCACTTTAAAGCTGAATTTCTGATGACGAGTTTTGAGCTAAATCAGCATGATTATATTTATGATATTTCTGAAATCCATACCCGATTTGATAAGGTTACTACTTATTTTGCTGATCAAAACCTAAATGATCTTGAAGAATTTAAAGATAAAAATCCCAGTATTGAAAATTTCGCACGGATTTTTTTAGAGAGGTTTATTCATGGCATGGATTTAACTCACATCCATACCGTTGCAATTAGGCTTTGGGAAGATGAAAGTGCCTGGGCTTCTTTTCAAAAAAAATTATGAGTTAGGTAAAAATGAGACATATTGTTTTTGCAATCCCAGATCAAATTATGGTTTCGGGCGGTAACATTTATAATCGCGAGATTATGCAGAGTTTGAAAAATTTGGGCTACCGTGTGACACCATTTTATATTCCTATTCAAAGTCAAGACAAGAAATCAATGAAATCATGGTGGCAAAAGCTTTGCTTTTTGGAACCAGATTACGTTATTGAGGATGCATTATGTTATGATTTTTTGGAAAGATATAATGAGTCTAATGATCTCTTTCCGAGGCTTGCACTATTTCATGCCAGCCAGCATAGTTTAGTGGACCTAAATAAAAGAAATGAAGCTAAAAAATGTGAGTCGAGATATTTACCTAAAGTGAATGGAGCTATTTTTACGAGTCAATTTCTTCTTGATAGTATGCAAGAAATGATAAATAAGGATCTGAAGTACACCGTAATTGAGCCTGGTTTAGATCACGTGAGTGGTGACTTTGGAAGTGTGCGGAATAAGAGTTCTCAACTAAATTTATTAATGGTCGGTCTTGTAAACTCGAATAAACAGCAGTTGGAAGTTGCAGCTGAGGTAGCGGGCTGTAAAGAAAATTTGAAAATGCGATTATTGTGCATAGGCCGCCAGGGAACACAAAAATCTTATATCAGTCGCTTCAATGCTATTGTAGCCGATCAAAACTGCATCGATTGGATTAATGAAACTAATTGGCCCCAGTTGGGTAATTACATGTTTAATACTGATATATATATTTGTGCTTCATTATCAGAATCATATGGCATGGCCATGATGGAATCTGCGAGCTTAGGGGCCATTCCAGTTGTTATTGGGCAAACAGGTGCTGCAAGGATTATCCGTGAAATGGATATCGGTTTCAATATAGATCGAATCGATGAATTAGGAGATTTATTAGGTGAAATTTATAGACAGCCAGAGCGTATAAATTTTGAACGACATAGGCTGAATGCCAACCTAAGAAAAAAACCATGGTTAACTCAAGCAAAAAATCTGGGTGAGTTTTTAGATCTAGTCAGAGATTCTTGAATTAATTAATATGAATTTTGAACTACTGAGTATCAAAAAATAAATCATGCATGCATTGATTTGATGATGAAGCCTCATCTGGATGCTCTAGATGTAGCTGGAACATTGTATTGTAATGAATGATGATTTCTTTTTTTTGAAGATCTTACTGACTGATAATATATAGATTTCAGTCTTTTTTTTGTTTTCTTTAATTTTTCTATTCTTCTTATGCCTTAAGTTGTAGGCATTATTTTCCGAGCCTCTTTTTGTAGAGTAAACTCTCAGAATAATTATCTGAAAGGATCCAGATGAATATCCAAAAAAAGGAAATTAGTCTCAAAGAGAAGTTTGGACTACTTTTTCCATGGGCTCGCAAAAAAATTATGGAGCAAGTCTCAAGTGTCGCAACTATTGTTGTGTACCTCTTGTTTTTTCAATTAGTAGTTCTCGGTTCTCCCTTAGAGAACAGTGCTTATGTAGCTGTAGGCTTGGCTCTAGTTGTTGCAGGCCTTGCTTTCTTCATGGAAGGCCTAGTTTTAGGGATGATGCCACTGGGAGAAGTCTTGGGTTTGAAGTTACCAGCCCATCGGGGGTTATTTTCTATTCTGGTATTTTCTTTTTTACTTGGGGTAGGAGCTACTTTTGCTGAGCCTTCGATAGCTGTCCTAAAGGCTGCTGGGGCAACTGTGAAAGCGTGGGAAGCGCCTTTACTCTTTCTGCTTTTGAATCAAAAGGCTGACCTCTTGGTATACTCTGTGGGGATTGGGGTTGGTCTAGCAGTCGTATGCGGGATGATGAGGATCATGTATAACTGGTCTTTAAAGCCGTTTATATATGTCTTAGTTGGTATAGCCTGCATTCTGACTGTGGTCTCTTATTACAATGATAATCTCCAGCATTTGTTGGGTTTAGCGTGGGATTGTGGAGCTGTGACAACGGGGCCAGTTACGGTTCCCCTAGTTCTGGCATTGGGCATAGGTATAAGTCGTATATCTGGTTCGGGAGACTCTGAAAATGCGGGATTTGGTGTTGTAACCTTAGCTTCTCTCTTTCCTATTCTGACGGTAATAATTTTGGGTTGGTTCTATGTCGGTGATGTTCCTGCGCCTATGACTGAGGCTCAGTATAATTCTGAAGAGATGGCTAGTGCCACTGCTATTCTCAGAAGTGATTTACCAACAGGATCAGGAGAAACTGAGTTTAATGTACTGGCAACTGTTAAAAACTCATTTAGTGCAGCTGCTGTGGCGGTAGTTCCTTTGTGTCTATTCCTCTTGTTAACTTTGCTTTGGATTAGACAAAAGCTACCTCGTAGGGATGAAATCTTTTTGGGTATTGGTTTCGCCGTATTGGGAATGGGTCTATTTTCCATAGGTATAGAGTGGGGTTTATCTGGAGTTGGTAATCAACTTGGTAATACACTGCCTGCAGCTTATAAGAAGATCGAATTTGCCAATCAAAAAATTGAGATTGATAATTTCGATAAAAATTTAGTACAGACGGCGGTTGATGATTCGGGAGAGACACATCAGTTTTATTATCGCTATGAGAAAGATATGGTTTCGGTTATTCCATGGAATGAGGAGAATTATAATGCTGAAGAAAAGCGTTATAACTTCACTCCAACAAAGGGACCGCTCTATGGCAATGAAGGAGACTTATCTGGTATCATTGTTGTTCTGCTTTTTGCCTTTTTTATGGGATACGGTGCAACTCTGGCAGAGCCAGCTCTTAATGCACTAGGATCCACAGTGGAGACGATTACAGTTGGTACTTTCAAAAAGTCATTACTAATGCAGGCCGTAGCGATTGGGGTCGGTTGCGGTATCTTTTTGGGGGTTGCCAAGATAGTTTGGAATATACCTTTGGCTTCAATGCTCGTGCCGCTTTATCTAATTTTGTTAGTCTTGACTTACTTTTCTACGGAAGAGTTTGTAAATATTGGCTGGGATAGTGCGGGTGTAACGACTGGGCCGGTGACCGTTCCTTTGGTTATTGCGATGGGCTTAGGTATAGGTCAGCAGTCTGCGGTCGTAGAAGGTTTCGGTATCCTTTCGATGGCTTCGGTCTGCCCTATTATGAGTGTACTCAGTGTGGGAATTTTTGTGAATCGTTCCCGTAATGTTCTTCTAGAGAACAGTGAGGATGAGAATGATGGTCAGACTCCCTCAAGTCTTGTAGCAGAGGAGAAAGCATCATGAAAGAATCAAAACCTGTTATTAAAGTTACTGCTATGTTGCACCGGAATATTTCTTCAAGAGCTGTTTCTGCTTTGAAGGCTGCAGGTGTGAAAGATATTTACCAGACTCCAGGCCGGATACCATTCCTCGCATATCATAGTGGGATCAAGGCTGTTTTCAAGCCACAATCGATAGTGAGTTATCCAGCAGAAATAATTACTTGTTTTGTAGAACCTTCGGTAGAGAAAGTTGCTATGGAAATTCTCTCCTGTGCAGGTAATATGGAAGAACCTGGTAAAGGCTCTGTTTATACCGAAACCATTCAAATGAGTAGTCGGTCGACTCTTTTTCACTGTGATAAAGTGGTTAGCCCTATTAACCAAAATCAACATTTTTATCATGACCTTACTGCAATTCAATGTGTTGTTCAAAGAGGGCAGGGTGATAAAATTGCCCAGGCCGTGTTAGAAATGGGTAGTGCTGTCCCAGTTATTACCTATGGAACTGGTACTGGCTTTCGGGATCAGATCGGTATCTTGCGAATTACTATTCCGGCTGATAAAGAAATAGTAAATTTGGTTGTTCCTTCTTGGGAGGCAGACTATGTGATGGAAGCGATGATATCTGCAGGTCAGCTGGAGTTGCCAGGGCGCGGCTTTATTAGTACTAGAAATGTCTCGATGGGCCGTCTCGATACAAAAATGACCAATGAAACTAATGTACATGCTGCTAGTTTAGAGCAAATTATTCATGCTATCGATCATTTAAATGACAGCATGGAATGGCGTCGTAACACGAGAAAATCTAGTGCTTCGTCGAATAGGCTATTTTTTACTGGTATGGAACTGAAAGTTTTTTGCAATGAAGGCACAGGGCTTGGTTTGGCAGAAGAGGCTATGAAAATTGGTGTTGGGGGCGCAACCATCGAGCAGCAAAATCTAAGAGGTGAGGCTGAAGTGAGCAAGGACTATTTATCTAGGGCTAGGGAAGTATGTCGAATGTTTACGACCGAAGAGGTGGCGAACAAATTCCTCCAAAAACTTAAAGATATAGGAGCATTTTCGGATAGAGTCCAAGCTGTGGCTTATTTTAGTGAGGTGCCGAAGGCATTTACTTACATTCCGAAGGAAGATGTCAAAAAAGTTGCTTAAACAAATTTAGCTTAAAAAACCATATCCCTAGGAACTCTTAGTTTCTAGGGATATGGTTTTTTAAGTGTCCGGTCATAACAATGATTATGCTCTCATTGTTTTTTGTCGTTTCATTTCAAGGTTATTGAGCTGATAGCGATACGCTTCCAACCTTGGGTCCATAACCTTTCTCCACAAAGGAGGGAAAAGTGCGATGAGGCTCATGGTTGGGTAGCCAAATGGCAATTGGGGGGACTCATTAAAGTGCCGCAATATTTGATAACGCCTTAAGCCATTTGCGTGATGATCTGAGTGTCTCTGTAATTTGAATAGGAACATATTTGATACTTGATGGCTGGCATTCCATGAATGGATTGGTAATACTTTTTCGTAGCGACCTTTCTCATTTTTTTTCCGCAGTAGACCATAATGTTCAACATAGTTGATAATTTCAAGAAGAGAAAAGGATAGGGTGCTTTGGACTAAATGAAATAATACGCCAGCTATACCAAAGTATGCATATAGAATAGAAAAGAAACCCAGTTGAATGCATACATAATGCAACATACGATTGTTAACATGGAATGGCTTTTTACCTTTTTTACTGATGCGGTTGACTTCCCAAGACCATGCGCTTTTCCACGAGCCGATAACCGTGCGAGGGTAGAAATACCAAAACGATTCTCCTTTCTTTGAAGTTGCAGGGTCATTTGGAGTTGCTACTCTTTGGTGGTGGCCATAAACATGCTCAATATAAAAGTGCATGTAATTTAGACATACTAAATTAGCGAGAGAAAGAAATTTCTCCCACTTTTCTGTTCGATGAACTAATTCATGGGTGATGGTTATGCCTATGCCGCCTCCACACAAGCCGGCACCTAAGGTAAATCCAACTAATTCTATAGCCGAGAGGTTTTGAGTACTTACTATCCATGCTCCCCAGATGACAATAGCGTACTGAACAGGGGTCCATAGCCAGGTCACTATTTTGAACTTCAATTGCTTTTTTAATTCAGCTTCTTCTTCTTTGGTTGGATTCTTGTGATCTAACCCCGAAAATATGTCCGCAATAGGGACTAGGATAAATGCCAGCGAGAAAGCCAGAAAGTTGTACCATCCTCCTAATGCGTAACCCACATAAAAACTCACAGGAATCAGATAACAGAGGTAATATGGAAGTACGCTCATCGATGACCTTTCTCTAACAATAATCCTCAGACTAATGTTTATATAACATGTGTTATATAATATTGCTTTATATTTATATTCTCTAATGAAACTTCGCAATAAAAAAAATAACTACCTGTATATATTAGACTATTTTTTTGTTCTTGAGCAGCTTTTCGACTAAATGACGTACAGGTGTGTCAATATTGAATATTATCAGGTGATGTCACTTGTTTTTTTTATGGAATAGGTTCAATCATAGAGGCTAAAGCCTATTACTCTGGAGGACTTAACATGCTGCATCCTGATAAAAAAATATTGAGTAGGGATGGTCTTGGTTTATCTGAGATTATATCGCGCCAGCAACAGTTTTTTAGGAATGGAAAATCATTAGCTCCTAGTTTTCGTAAAGATCAGCTTAGCAGATTATTAAAATCGGTCCAAAGACATGAGCCTGCTATACTTGATGCAGTTAAACAGGATTTAGGTAAGCCTGAACTGGAAGCCTATTTTGCTGAAGTAGGTATGGTCTATGGTGAAATCAAATATCATATGAAAAACTTAGAGAAATGGTCTCGCAGAAAGCGGGTCATGACTCCGGTGACAGTAAAACCAGCGCAAAGCTATATTTATCATCAACCGAAAGGGCAAGTCTTAATTATTGGGCCATGGAATTATCCTATACAATTAATGTTAATTCCTATGATCGGTGCAATAGCAGCTGGTAACACAATTGTGCTTAAACCATCGGAGATGACTCCCAGTTCAAGTGAACTTCTAGCAAAAATCATAGAGGAAACTTTTACTTCAGACTATGTTGCATTGTTTGAGGGTGGTGCAGAAGTTAGCCAGGAGTTGCTAGTTTCACCTTGGGATCATGTATTCTTTACTGGCAGCACGAATGTGGGGCGGTTAGTTGCCATTGCAGCGGCAAAAACATTAAGCCCAGTGACTCTTGAGTTAGGTGGTAAGAGTCCGTGTATTGTCACTGCAAGAGCCAATCTTAAAGTAGCTGCGAAAAGACTTGTATCAGGAAAGTTTTTTAATGTTGGACAAACATGCGTAGCTCCCGACTATTTATTGGTTGAAAGCTCCGTGAAGGATGATTTTCTTAAGATTCTAGAGTCCGAGCTGTTGAGGGCTTATGGTTCTGATCCGCAGAAAAGTTCTGATCTTGGACGCATTGTAAATGAACAGCACTTTAAGAGGTTATCTGATTTACTCCAAAGTGGAAAAACCTTTGTTGGTGGTCAGGTTGATGCAAAAGAAAGGTATATAGCGCCCACTATTTTGACTGATGTAACATGGGATGATGCTGTGATGGCAGGAGAGATTTTCGGGCCGATTTTACCCGTGATTACTTTTAATTCTCTTGAAAAAGTTGTCGATGATCTGCAAGGCAGAGATCGACCATTGGCTTTATATATTTTTACTGAAGATTCCAAGGAAAGCGATTCTTGCCTTAATAATTTGATTTATGGCGGTGGCTGTGTCAATGATACGGTGATACAGCTGGCGAATCATAATCTACCTTTTGGTGGTACTGGTACCAGTGGTTATGGTGCTTATCACGGCAAGAAAAGCTTTGAGACTTTTTCCCATGAAAAATCGATTTTGAAGAATACTACAAAAATTGATCTGCCGGTTCGTTACCCCCCATATACTTCTTGGAAGTCAAAGGTTATGCGTTTTCTACTTTCGTAGTGGGTTTGCTTTGTTGGGGAGATAAGTGATCTCTATGATTTTACTTCTTTTCCCGGTACAGAGGATTGATTGGAGGATCATGCCATTTTTTTTCATGGCATGATCCCTGAAATGTCGAAAATCATACGTTAATGCTTAACCTGTATTTACTTAATGAACAGATTATAATTACCATTTCCTGATGCCGAGTAAACTTTCCAACGATAATAGGCTAAGGAACCGTTATATTCAATTTTTTCAGATGACAGCTCTCCTTCTGATTTTGCCACTGTTTGCCAGCCGAACCAGAAGCTGTATTTTTCTAGATATAGATCAAAATCGGCTGATCTAGGACCGTTAAGCCATGCTTTGAAATTCCCTTCTCCCCGAAAATAGCTGCCATCAGGTTGAATATCGTAGTCTTCAGTGCTTGATAAATTGCCACTATAGGAGGAACAGTCGCTACATGGATTTTCGGGAGTTGGTTCAGGTTCAGGTTCAGGTTGATCTGTGTTTGTTCCTGCATAGAGCAATAAATTAGGTGAGCCCGAGCCAATAGATGAAATAGCCCCCTTCGTTGCTTTTAATATGATTTGTTCAAAGATAGCAGCAGGTCGTGCTCTTGGATTATTTTGCAAAATGAGTGCTGCAACTCCAGCTACATGAGGAGATGCCATTGATGTTCCACTTAAATCCGCACTTGCATCGTCCGATGCGATGCTGGCAGAGGTGATATTACTACCAGGGGCAAAGAGATCGACACATGTCCCATAATTGGAATAAGAAGCTCTTCTATCATTGGCAGTTGTTGCACCTACTGTAATAGCATCTGGCACTCGCGCCGGAGAATAATTACATGCATCTCGATTTGAATTTCCGGCGGCAACAACAAAAATCACACCTTTTTTTATGGCACTATTAACGGCATCATCGAGTGCTTTAGAGCTCCCTCCTCCTAGACTCATATTAGCTACTGCTGGAAGTTTTGCATTTTCAGCAACCCACTCGACACCACTAATGACTCCAGAAGTAGTGCCAGAGCCTTTGCAATCAAGTACTCGTACGGGATGAATGATAACTTCTTTAGCGATGCCGTAGGTTTTACCTCCTACTGTACCAGCTACGTGCGTCCCGTGACCTTGACAATCCTCGGTGCCTTTATTGTCATTGATAGATGTGAAGCCAGACCCTATTTTATTGTTGAATTCTTGGTGTCTGGAAGCTACCCCAGTATCGATGATATAGGCATGGACTCCTCTACCCGTCGTTGAGTATTCGTAATATTGATCCAAACCTTTTCTCGCATCAACTCTGTCCAGGCCCCATGGAGGATCTGCTTGAGAGGCTTGTAGGCGGAGAAATCGATCTTGCTCAATATATGCGATTGATTCATCTGCGGCCATGCTTTGGAGCTGGTAGCGGTTTGCTCTAGTTACAAATCCATGAATCATTTTGGAAAAACGATTTTTAACCCTTTTGCCAAGTAAAGATTCTATGCGAAGTATCAGTTTATTTAGCTTCTCTTTTCGTGTGTTAGAATACCCATCTTTCATAACTACGATGTATTGATCTTTTATCCCATCTTTGTGATACAAACCATAAATTGGTGCTTTACCATGTCCAATTGAGCTGAATAACGATAGGCCTACTAAGGCATGCAGCCACAATAGACGCTGACTGTTGTTATGAAACATCATGTCTTCATCCTCCTAAATAGCTTGACTCACGATATTTTCGGAACTCTATACTTTTATTAACATTGCAAAATATGTACCCGTAGAATAATTTTGGTGTGGAATTGGCCAACTGGCCAGTTATACAAGTAAAACAGTTTTGGTGATATGGAGCTATAAATAAGCTCTCTTGTGATTAAGCTCGGATTTGGTGGGTCATCTTAGTGAATCTTAGTTTTATCTTAGGTTAACTGCGTTATGCACTATTTGTGATTGTAATTCGTGTTCGATATTAGAGCTTATTGAAAAGGCAGAAGCTGATGATGTACTTTAGAATTCATTAATCACACTGACCCAACCAAGTGTTTGTTTGAGTACAGAACCAAATCCCGCTGTTAAGTGGAGTCCTTGTTTTTCTGGCTGCCAGGGGGGATTAACTTTCCATTCATATCGATATCCTCTGACTTCAATTTCTTGCCATTGATCTTCAGGTTGATTCACTTGACCAATTTGAACACGATCCCAAAATAGGCTGCCAAACTGGTTGGCACTTATTTCAGCTTGATATCTATTGAAGGCTGTCCCTGTAAGATGAGTAAGAGGTAACAATGGGGATGCGATTTGCTGACTCAGATGGTTTTTGGTACGCACTGCTGACCAGTTGCCGCCTAATTGAAAATTTTGATGTTGGGGGAAGTTTCCCGTAATGCGGCCTTGAGAATAGATAAATGAAGGGCCAGAATGCAGATAAGTTGGTTTATATCTCCAGCTATAGACTGTTCGATTCCATTTTTCTTCGTCTTTAACTTGGCGCCAATCAAAACCGATTTGATGATTGAGCAATAAGAATGAAGGACGATAGATTGTTTTTACATAGATTTGTTTTTGATTTTCGATAGTGCCATCAGGTGTTTCATAAAGGAAGCTTCTTTGGCTCCAGTCAAATGTTAATAGTAGGTTTCCTGATCCCCACGTTCTCGAGATGCCTCCTCCTTTTCCTGAACCTTCAATATCCCAAGTTTTGTCTGGTCTAGTGAAGGCATTTCTTTGTAGAGATGGTTGGTAAAAAAATGAAAATCCTTCGTAATAAGGTTCCCAATTCCAAAAGGAAAGTTTGACGATGGCCCTGTTTCCTAGGTTTCCTATCATTCCTTGCCAATGCCATCTGCCGATTAAATCTCCTCCATGAAGACCTATTTCACCGTAACTCCAACTTGGATATTTACCGAAGCCGAAGTTTGCCTGGTAATATTGCGCTCCCAGTCCATAGTTCGACTGTTTGATAGGTGATTTGATATCTTGTGGCTTTTGTTTCTTTAATGGTTTGTTATATAGTGCACTGATAGTTTTTGGTTTTTTTCGTTGATTATTTTTAAACTGTTTAGGGTCAATTTTCCAGATGCGGCTATGCTTCTGTTGCATTTCTAATACATAAACCGAATTTTCTGTTGCTTCAGGGCTGGTAAGAATACCAAGTGATTGAAAGACGAGACTGACCTTTTTAGATGCGAGTGTTAGTTTATACAGCCCTGAAATACCTTTTTCTCCTGTAGTAAAGAAAATTTCTTTGCCGTTACTAGACCAAGTGAAGCTGTTGATGTTGGCGAAATTTTGGTCCAGCAGAATACTTTCATCTTTGCCTGTCGATAAGTCGATGGTTTTGATTTTCCAGCCATTATTATGTTCTAGGAAGCCGAGTAGATTTTTTTTAGGGTGAAAACGCAGAGCTCCATATTGGGTCTTGATGTTTAATTTAGTTAGATTCTTTGACTTTCCATTTAGATCTAGCAGCTTAATCTGTGATGTTCCTTTTTCCTTACTTATCGTTGCTAATTGGCCCCCCATATAGTTCTTATCACTTCGATATGATGCAGAAGATTTGCCCGCTATATCCATGTATCGGCTACCCAAGGCAATTGGTTTGAAAAGTTGTTTCTGTGGATGCCATAGAAATGGTTCGCTTAGCACAGGATCATATTGTTTTAGGCTTTCTCTTCGGTTTTTGGTAAAGACGATCCAATTATTGTCTACCCAGTCGAGGCCTTCAAAGTTATTGTTGTTATCACAAGATAGTCTGGAAATAGGGTCACGAGGGAAAGACTTTGGCTTCTTTTTTACAAACTTAGATTCTGTTTTTTTCAGTCGATTCTTTTCTTTATCTTTCCAATTCTTTATGGCTTTCTGATTGTTGTTAAGTTCATAAACTTCGATATTGCACCAAGTTAAGTTGACCAAGCTTGAGGTCGCAATTTTAGTTTCGTCGGGTGATATCCGAATTTTTGTAATTCCTTGATCGAATTCCTGCCATAGCTTAGCTGTTTTGCGCCATGGTTCTAATTGTCTATTAATTTCAGATGATTTAATAATCAAATCATTTTTAAATTCATCAAATAGATCTAAGGCTGTTTTGCCTGTTCCTTCGTAAAAAGCTTGTTTCCATGTGAGTCCTTGATCTTCCATTTTTCGCCAAATGAATGGTAGAAGGTGCTCACCGTATTGATCTTCGAGATAGCGCATAAAACCATAACCTAAATGATAGATCATATCTAAATCATAGATTTGTTGCGGATTATCCATATTTATCATTTCAGGAAGTTTTCCGGCAGCTGCCCAGCCCATGATTTGGCTATTTATCAAAGGGTCGTCTGGCCTGCCCCATGATGCTTTTCCTTCAAGAAGAACAGCATAGCCTTCGGCGATCCACCTAGGAACGACTAGTACTTTAGGATCGTGTATCATATGATGCACATGAATGAGTTCATGGACTGTAAGACGGTGTATCCAATCTTTGTAGGTACCGATATTTGACTCAGGATCAGGATGAAAAGGGTTAATGATAATTCTTGGGGGGTCGGCTAAAAGGGTAAATCCATTAGACACTGGATTCTGGTCATCTATAATTATATCGATGGTACCTTTTTTATTGTAACCAACTAGTTTTATCACTTGTTTATCAATTGATGGTAGTATTTGGGCTATATGGTTAGCGAATTGATTCATTTCATCAGGAAAGTAAATATTAAATCGTTCGACTTCTATTGAACTCCATGATCTTGTCGGATCAGTTGCACTATTGCCATAAATCGAAAATAAAAGAAAAATTTTTATAATCAACCAATTTATTTTCACGCAATTCCCCTTTTTAATTCATTATAGGGGTTCGGACAATTAGAGGTGAAACCTAAGCAATAAAAATTTTGGAAGTGTCGCTTAATGTGGAGGTTGTTAGTAGAAATGGAGAGAAAGTTTGGCCAAACATCAATTGTTGATGTCCAGCCATTGAAACTATTGGTCTAACACGTTTTTATTTCTTGTTTACCAAGTCCCCGAGTTTTCCATCGATAACCAGGGTTCTTGAGGATGAAGGGCATTACCTTTTTGTAGAAGCTCTATTGAAATATTATCCGGTGATCGGATAAAAGCCATCCGGCCGTCTCTAGGAGGTCTAAGTATCTTCACTCCCTTGTCTCGCAGTGATAAGCATAGCTCGTGTATATTCTCAACTTCATACGCAATATGGCCAAAGTTCCTGCCGTCACCATAAGCTGTTTGCTCATCCCAGTTATAGGTTAGTTCGATCTCAGGCTCTCCTTTTGAAGTTGCGAGAAAGATCAGTGAGAACCTTCCTGCTTCGACATCATGTCTCCTTGTTTCAATCAATCCTAATTTATTGCAGAAAAAATCTAGTGCTGCATCTAAATCATATACCCTAATCATAGTATGTAAGTATTTCATGTGTACCCTCCATATAAGAGGGTGGATGTTACTTAGCTGGTTTAGGCTCTGCAACTGATTTTAGCTGCAGTAATCGTTTCCGGTCTATCCTCTGGTTCTTGCTGTACTTGTGATCGAATCATAGCGCTGGTGAGTCTTGATCCGTCGTGGCTCCAGCCTGGTACCCCCAGGGTATAACCAATAACATGACGAGGGTTAGCTTTGACATCTTTGAACATAGCCCTCCATTCTTTGAATGCTATTTTGACGGGGTTAACGTCGGTTGCAGGCTCAACAAGACCGTATCTCACAGGATCATCTTCTTGTTCTTCAGAGTATGTGCCGAATAGATGATCAAAGATCATAGTTACACCGCCATGATTCCGATCTAGATACGCAGGGTTAGATCCATGGTGAACTCTATGGTTAGAAGGTGTGTTGAATAACCATTCAAGAGGTTTAGATAGTTTAGGGATCATTTCTGTATGCAGTATGTATTGGAAAAACAAGTTAGTCATGAGCATGCCAAATACATAGTTGGCGTCAAACCCTAACCAGATTAATGGCATATAGACTACCCAGGCAAAAGAAACGATGGAAGTCCACGCAAGCCGGAGTGCTGTTGGAAAATTCATGAAGTTTCCGGAGTGATGAACGGAGTGAGATGCCCATACCCATCTGATTTCATGTGCACCCCGGTGAAACCAGTAATATGCGAACTCGACACCTATAAACAAAGCAAGCCAATGCCATGGTTGGTCCATTGCAATATGAGCTATCTGATATTGCTGTACCCAGCTGCCAGCTATCAAGAGAGCTGAGCCGAGCGTAAGTCTTGATATGATAACGCCGACGTAGACACCAGCAGATGCTTTGGTTTCAGTCCAATTATATTCTTTACCTTTTTTCTTGTACCAAAAGACTTCAAATAGAAATAAGGGTACATACAATGCTATGCCAAATAATGAAATCAATGACATTTTCTGCTCCATAGGGCTAGGGTTTTAGAAGAAGGCAACGGTAGGTAACATATCCCCCTGTTGTTGGAACTAGTATCGTCTGCGGGTGTTGCCTCCGCATTGCTAAATGTTAATAATTGTAACAGGGGAAATGTTTATTGAAGTCCAGAAAAGGTTTCGTGGACTCATAATAATATAAGAGCTGATGAATTTTATCTCTATTTATAGGTGCTTAGAGGTTGAACATAGCGCCAATAAGAAATTCAATGCCTACCGATCCCTTGCCATGAGCCAGTGCTATTTGCAAATCTTCGCTTTGGTCGCCTGCAATCTGGCTTTGTGGGTCATTTACTGAAGCAGATGTACTGGCGCTTACACTTAGCGGGACAGTGACGACTCCACTTGCTAACAATTTTAAGAATGCGATATCTTGTTGGAAATTGGCTCTTAGCCTTAAACTGATACTTGTGGCTGTTGATTCTGCTTCAGCGATTTGGTCTTCATCCGGATTATAAGCAGCGGCAGCGAAGAAAGTTTTAACTTGGTCAAAGTCTATACCAGCAAGCAGGCCGAGTGGCCCTAACTTCATCACTGCATAATCAGCGTAAAGTCCTTGACCGGCGCCAGTTTGAGTGACTTCAGCATAATTATCACCCCCAGTGGCATAATCTGCTTGAGCAGTTGAAGTGTCTAGCGTTCTAAACCGTAATCCCAATGTCAAACTACCAAAACCAGTTTCGATGCCGCCACCTCTTATTGCTCGGTTGTTGGCGCCAATGGCAATCCAGTTCGATCCAGAATTGGCATTATCTACATCGTATGAGAGCTTTTGTATACTTGATGGGGTCGATAGGGTTAGGGCATAATACCCAGCTATGTAGTTTGGCGAGCCTTTTTTCTTTTTTCTTTTCTGTTTTTTACCTACCATCCGCGCTTCATAACCGGATTTTATTTTTTTGATTCTTTTCTTGCTTTTAACTTTAACAAGAGCCTTATTTCGTTTCAGCTTTACGATAATGCCACAAGCCACCTTGCGCCCACTATTGTTATAGAAGCAAACTTTTTTCCTCTTTTTTAAACCATCAGCCTTACCTTCGTTGATAATCACCTGACCTTTTTTCTTGTTGGTCTTGATGACTTCTGCTGCCTGCAAGTGAAGGCTGTGGGTCAATATAAAAATGAATATAATAAATTTCATAGTTTTAGTATTTTATAGTTGAGTTAATTTAACGAAAATATGAATGCAAAAATTAATCCTTTATGCGTAGCTTTCTTACTAGAATTTATTCTAATTATATCAAAATATTATAGAAAATTCATACCCACCATAGAAAAATTAATTGTTTAAATTCATGACATAGTCAATGCGATTATACAAATAAAATAATTAATAATTATAGTCCTTTATATTGTTTCTTGGCATCGCTTTCTAAATAATCGACGATTACCATTGTTTGGAAACTTCTAAGATATGCAAAACCGGAAGGCCTAGTCTTCCTGCCTTTGCTCCTAATTTCTCGAGATCAGTTTCAATTTCTCGGTAACTAGCTGTATTTTTTACGGCATTATCAATAAGTGGGTCTCCAGTTAATTGTATTCCAATATCACCTTGGCTATAAATTGGAATCAGATAACCAACAGAAAATCCGATCCTCCATTTGCCTCTATCCCAAGCTAATCCCCCATGAGGGGTTATATATAAGGCCTGGATTTTAGTTGAAATATCAAGTTCAAGGTCGACAGGAGTACCGTTAGTTGATGATTTGACCCGCTGCTTGCCGTCTACCTGGAACTGATGAAAACCAGAAGCTATTCCCCAGAATATAGGATCGTTCTTAATGGGATGCTGCCTATAGAGACCTGCTAGCTTAAATATTTTCAGATTTACATCTTTTACTTGACCCGCTGCATTTACCTTTTGCTGATAATAACCTAACTCTCCTCCACTGGTTACTTTACCTTCTTTTTGCAATAAGCCTATCGTGATTGGGTGAGGAAATCCGATTGCACCGAATACCCATAGTCCTTTGTCATTTCTAAGCTTTTTCTTTTTTACCCTTTGTTTCTTTTTTCTCTTTTTTTGTAATCTCTTTTTTTTGCCTACTTTATTTTTCTTCTTTACTTGCGCAAGATATCGTGTAGCCGAGTATTGATATGACTTACCATACGCTGAATGGGTTAAAGTGCTAATCACTATGATAGCGCTGTATAAAAAAGTGGCGTAGACGCTATTCAAAGATTACCTCTGTGGAAATTCTTCAAGTAAGTACCCAGCAACTATCATGAAATCAACAGGGATATGAATCAAGTCTTTATCAGGACATGGTTCCCATTCCTTTGATTGGGGGTCTAGTAACCACAAGTAGGAACCACATCTGTCGGACGATTTAGGCAGCGAATCTGGAGGAAAATATGTTTCATCCAAAAGAATTTTGGCCGTACTGCTCATGTCGCCATCATGGAATGCATGAAAGATCATTTGAAATAGAGCATTATTTGGCATTGTATCTGCCAGTGATTTGATAGCGGAAAAGTCACCGTTATCCAATCCGCCATACATCGAACCGCGTAGTAAGATTTTTAGTGCAATTTGATGTGCCTGTTCAATTGTTGGTTCAGTGTCGACTTCTGGTAAGTAACCCCGTAAATTGGAATCTTCTCCAGTAATATGAAAAAGTATTTCATTGAGCAGTCCGTTCAGGTTCGTTGTCAAGTAAGTGTTTTCTTTATTTAGTTTTGAAGTTGTTGCTTCCCCAAGATACCCATTGTTATCTTCCGCATATTGAATTAATTCCTGTAAATTTATGCTATCACTTCGGTTCCACAATGCTAATGCTAAACCTAAAATCATGTTATGGTTTAGTGTGGCATCAGTTTTTCCATCCGAAAAACAATTTTGTTTATTAGACCTGAACCATTGTCCTGCTTGATTTTTGGATTCAGCTTTGTAGATGTCAGTGTTATATCCAGCTGCATCGAGCATACCCGTATAGAATAGTCCTTCACAGCCGGGAATAAACAGGGGGTTTATCTCTCTTCCTAACGAATTAAAGTACAGAATATATTTCAGTTTAATGGCATTAAGATCTTCTTCACTTGGCTTCCGGTTAACGAAGGGATGTTGTGCTGAAAGCTTTAATCTTGCCATAGCAATAATTGCTTGCAATGAAGGGTCAATAGCTTCTCCTGCTTCAACTCTAGTCCGAACTTTAGCCATGATGTTTTCGGCTTCTGCAGCAGTGATGTCCATACTTTGTTTTTGACGGACAGCACCAAATTCTTCGGCAACACCTATAGCTCGCATACAATGATGAATTCTCCCTGGACCTAGCCTGCCCTGAGCAATTTCAAATCCCCGCCCAAGCCCTAACAAAATATTTTCTTTCGGCACTCTAACTTCATTAAACTCGATTTCCGCATGACCATGAGGAGCATCTAATTGACCAAAAACTTCCATATGCCGGGAAAAATTCACACCTTGGGTGTCTTTAGGAACCAAAACCATCGAATGCTGCTGATAACTAGAAGCATCAGGATCAGTCAGCCCCATAAAAATAATAATCTTACATCTCGGATCAGCAAAACCGGAAATATACCATTTCTTGCCGTTAATCACGACATCATCACCGTCAAGTTTAGCGGTTGCCTCCATATTCGTAGCATCAGAAGATGCCACGTCGGGCTCCGTCATCGCAAAACAAGATCGAATTTCTCCAGCCAATAGCGGCTCCAGCCATTGTTTCTTCTGAGCATCAGTGCCAAAAAGCGCTAAAGTCTCCATATTGCCAGTATCAGGTGCTGCACAATTAAAAGCTTCTTGAGCCAAAAAGTGAGGACCCATAATCTCTGCCAAAGGAGCATATTCAAGATTGCTCAACCCTGCACCATAAGTCGGATGAGGAAGAAATAAATTCCAAAGACCTTCTTCACGGGCCTTGTGTTTCAGCTCTTCAACAATCGGAGGAGAAATCCATGGATCATCAGCATCTTCTCGTGCTTTTTCTACCTGCCTTTCAATCGGAATAATATGCTGATCGACAAAATCGCGGACTCTTTTTATATACTCTTTAGCCTTCGGAGAATGATCAAACCTCATGACGTGAGCTCCTCTTTAGATTTTTCATAAAATCTCAACTTTTAATCGCAGTAATATTTTATCTATCTTAATAGCGATCTAGACCGCAAAATCCAAGAAGTATATGAGCATCTATCAGTCATACTAACTTACCATTAGTTAGTTTTATGAAACTAGTTCATATGCCACAAAATGGATCGTGATAGATAA
>Ga0099800_1040_pt1 | contig 23009 bp, 18 predicted proteins | sample Uncmet6_SortRC_1_FD_89868 | JGI IMG/M metagenome (GOLD analysis project Ga0099800, IMG submission 89868) | Marine eukaryotic communities from CALCOFI LINE 67, Pacific Ocean - CN11_C50_N6_SortRC_1 | ecosystem: Environmental > Aquatic > Marine > Oceanic | place: Pacific Ocean: Monterey Bay... | reverse complement strand
CTGGATGATAGTTTAGTAGAAGTTGACGATAGCCCGGTGGAACTAGACGATAGCCTTGAACTGGATGATAGTTTAGTAGAAGTTGACGATAGCCCTGTAGAACTAGACGGTAGCCCTGAACTGGATGATAGTTTAGTAGAAGTTGACGATAGCTCTGAGTTTGATGATAGCCCTCTTGAATCTGAAGATAGTGTAGACGTTACTGCTAAACATCTTACGGATGACTCCCTAGAAGAAATTGACGATGAATTGGCTTCTGAGATTGATGTAGGTGATGGAGATAGTTTGAGGTTGGTAGAGTCGGATCAGGAGGAAGATCAAGCATCCCTAGATGGGGTCAGTATTGATGATGGTTTAGGACTGGATGATGTAGAAGAGGCCTCAGAAGTGGTTTCTGTAGACGATAGCTTAGAGGTTGACTTTGAAAATAATACAAGTGATTTAGGCTATAGCTCTAACCAATCTCCTGATGATAGTCCAGAGTTAGATCAAAGTGATCTTACGATCGATGATGGTGAGCTTGAGTTTATTGATAGCGATGATGTGGTTGATGTAGAAGATGGTATGGATCCAAGTATTGCTTCAGCGCAAGACCTATTTAACGATGAACAAAGTTTAAACGATGAACATGAGAGCCTTCATGAGCAGAAATTAAGTGCCTCAATTGAACAACAGCAATCTAATCACGAAACTGATTTTGATGAAAATGAAGTTGCCCGTTTAGAAGTAATTGGAAGTTTTGAGGATGATGCTAATGTCGAAGAAAATATTGAGAAGCTTGATAATCAAATCGCAGATTTAAATAGAGAAATTAGTAATCTTGATATGGATGATGCCAGCACAGATACCTCCACATATCCAGTTGAAGATAATGTTGATGATGGTGACTTGGATCCGCTAGCCGAAAATTTGAATTTTTCTGCTGTTTCGGTGGATGAGAATGCCAGCATTCGCATTGAGTTTGAGAATGGTGCTTGGATATTGCTACACTCTCATGCGATTCAGGGTGGAGTTAAATTCCTCAAGTTAGGTGAGCAGATCATCAAGATAACGACAGAAATTGATGGTTATCGTATTGAATCATCTGGTGTCGAGTTATTTTATCCTCTGTCGTCAGCTGCTTCTTCTGGTGCTGCTTAAGAATCTTGTCTTGGTTTCTTCTTAACTACATTTCCTGCAGAAGTTACAGGTAACATAGCTTTGACATTTTGGTTGAAAAACATTTTCAAGTTGGGGTACCGGCCTCGTGTTTGGTATGCCCAAAATAATTGTCGCCGAGGGTGTCGGTGAGAAGAAAGAATTTTTAGTACAGTAATTTCTTCGGGTGTTAAAGACATATCTTCTTTTCTGGTTAGCAGTTCATCTACCAGTTGTCTAAGTCGGTTGTCTTGTTCTTGATGTTTTTGTCTGGCATCCATCAGGTCTACTTTTTGAATCTCAGCCTCGAATATATCAAGATAATGTTCCCATGAACTTGCTAATAGGCTAAGAGTAGGGATTCTTTCCCCGAAGTGTCTTAGAATGAGAAGTACTTCGTCTACGTGGTGGGTATCTATTAATATCTGAGCATCTCTTTTGGCTTTTTCGTACTCATCGTCGGTTGGGTTCTGCTCGTGAAAAAAAGTATTTAAAATTCTTTTCCATGTAGGCGCCGCTTTGCTGATAGTCAGGCGATCATTAGATAATTCAGGGTGACCTTCGACCACATGCAGGCTGTTTTCTCTTCGGAATGGAAAAATAATGGCATCATGAGAAGTCACATCATCATCAAAGTCGAGATGCCAAGTGCTGATATCTTTATTGATTCCAATTCTGAGTGATTGTTTGCCATTGTGAGGATGAGGTTCTCCATGACGTAGATGTATAAGATTTCGCTCATTCAGTGATTCAAGACTAGTTTTAATCTCGTGTTCACTAGTGGACCCTATTAGGCCTGCTACTTCAATATTTGTGGTAATCAATTCATCTAAGCCAGACGCCGCACAATTAAGTAAATACAGCATTAAACTGTACTCGCAACTAGTTAGCCGTGCCATGGACAAAACTTTTAAGCCCGAATCATTAACAAAAGATTGAAATGACGACATTGACCCTCTCCAATTTTCAAAGTCCGACTTCATGTTTTCCAAGAAGCCAGTAAATCCTCTGCATCAACTTGATCACCGGAAGTGACGTGCACCTGTTTTATTATACCAGCTTTTGTCGCTTGTACCTCAAACTCCATCTTCATTGACTCAAGAACTAACAAAGTTTGTCCCTTTTTGACGTCTTTTCCGCTATTAGCAAAGATTTTAATTACTTTTCCAGGTACTGGTGCAATGATCTCGTTGGTGTGGCTATGGTCCTCTGAAAATTGTTTTAATGATTCATTTTTGGTTTCTTTTATAAACTCATAACCGTCATAACTTAACCAAGTTTTGTTCATATTTGGAGTCGTGGTAGTCACCCAAGCTACTGTCTTTGCTTCTCCTTGATGATGGTGCAGACCTCGCAGGATTTGACTTCTGGTTTGTTCTTTATGTTCACAGCTATGAGAATGGTTATAAGTTACAGAAATATCTTTGATAATCGATTCTTTTGGTTTGATCGAAAAAATATACTTTGTCAGATCTTCGGCGTTAGGAGCACTAATATCAGTGTTATCACCCATAGCTTGGTTGTGAATAACTTGAGCAAGTCTTTGCCCCTGAGGTTCTCTTTTTTTACGTTCGTTCTCACTAGTTTGGGCCAGAGACTCTTTTGCATCACTGAGAAAGCTAGTCGTAATTGCTTCATTAATAAACTTGCTGTGAGTAATAACAGACCTTAAAAATTCTCTGTTGCAGGGAGGGCCTGAAAATATCGTTCTTTTTAAAACTTCATCTAAACGATATAGTGCCTGATCCCTTGACTCACCAGTAGCAATAACTTTGGCTATCATAGGATCAAAGCTGCTACTTATTTCGTCAATAGTATCGAGTCCAATTTCCCATCGGATTCCAGGGCCGTACCATGGAACAAATCCATGAACCATTCCTGGAGCGGGGAAAAAATCACGATCAGGGTCTTCAGCATATAGTCTGGCTTCAATAGAATGCCCAGTTGGTTTTAGGTCAGAGAAATGAGCCGGCAAATCAGCTCCCATGGCTACTTTTAGTTGCCAAGCCACTAAGTCAATACCAAAGACTTCTTCAGTAACTGGATGCTCAACTTGTAACCGTGTATTCATTTCTAAAAAATAGAAACTTTGATTGGATTTTTTTTGATTTTCTGGGCTCCAGTCTACTAGGAACTCAACTGTTCCAGCTGAACTGTAACCAACTTTTTTGGCAAGCATAACGGCAGCTTGTTGCATACTCTGACGTGTTGCAGGAGTTAGGTGAGGAGCAGGCGCTTCTTCTAATACTTTTTGATGTCGCCTTTGGGCGGAACAGTCTCGATCTCCTAAAGCAACAACATTTCCAGCAAGGTCACCTAGAACCTGAACTTCAACATGCCTCGATTCTGGGAGGTACTTTTCAATGATAATACTACCATTACCAAAAGAATTCAGTGCTTCAGAGCTAGCTCGACTCGCAGCTTCCGATAGTTGGTCTGCGCTTTCCACGATACGCATACCTTTTCCTCCCCCTCCGAATGCTGCCTTTATCAGGAGTGGGTAGCCGGTATTTTTAGCAAAATCTAGAACCTTAGGCATATCTGCTTGATCTTTTTCAAGAGAAATGCCTTCAAGTCCAGGGACGCAGGGTACTTCTGCTGCCATGGCTACGTTCCGGGCTTCTGCTTTATTAGCCATGGAATTAATTACTTCAGGAGAAGGTCCTATCCAAGTCATACCTGCATCGTGGACTTTCTGCGCAAATTCGGCATTTTCAGATAAAAACCCAAAACCGGGGTGAATACTGTCACAGCCGGAATCTGCAGCCAATGCTATCATCTTATCCGGGTTGAGGTACATTGCTGATGATTCATTTTCGACAGTGATAAATTCATCAATCCATTCTGCTAGAAAGTGAAGCGTATTTTTCCGACCACCTTAACAAATGGGTCGGAAGCCGGAGAAGAAGCTTCATAATAAGTACCAACAAAAGGCGATTTGATCATTGATTGATTCGCAGCCAAAGCACTACCTGCCTTCGCTGGTTCGGGAGCGGCAGTAGCCCCAGTTACAGCAGGTGCCGCAGGAGCAACAGCGATTGGTGCAGGCGCCGGTGTCGCTATCAAGGCCTGAGGAGCCAAAACGGCTTCACCTGTGATGGTTATTTTATTGCCAGCTTCTTTATCATCTAATGATAGCTCATGAACACTATGTTTTTTCATTAGCTTCATCAGACCTTCGATCTTTTTCAAATCCATTATTTTTTCACCTTCTCAACATATTCAGAAGTTCTGGTATCAACCTTCAGAACATCACCTGCATTAATATGAAATGGAACCGTAATATTAAGCCCTGTCTGCATAGTTGCGGGCTTTCCCCCACCTGATGAAGTGTCTCCCTTTATGTTTGGCTGCGTTTCCGCCACCTCCAAGTTGACAAAGTTATCTATTTCAACCGCAACCGCTTTGCTCTGAAAAAATGTAACCTTCACCATACTATTTTCGACAATAAAATTCTTACTATCACCAAGCTCATCGTTTGTTAGGCCAATTTGATCATAGGTTTCCATATCCATAAAAGTATATGTAGATCCATCAGAATACAAATATTGCATTTCTTTATATTGAAGATCCGGCTCATTAACCTTTTCTCCGGACTTATAAGTGACTTCAATCACTTGACCAGTCTGTAAGTTCTTTAGTTTAGTCCTAACAAAAGCCGAACCCTTTCCAGGGCTTACATGCTGAAAGTCCACAATGACAAAGGGTTTACCCGTGTGTTCTATTTTAAGGCCTTTACGAAATTGAGTCGTAACAATCATACAAAAATCCTAATGCAACAATTGAGCCCACAACATTTGCCAAACTTACTTCATAAGCCAATTTGATATAATATTGCAGCTATGAAAGCCTTTTATACGAGAGAATTTACCTTCAAGCAAACAGAAACTAGCGACTGGGGGGTGGTTGTTTGAGGAATGCCTATAAAGATATTTAAGTTTTATATCAACAAGATAGTTTTCATGGAGAGTGTATCCTCCTAAACCTTTTTTTTTCATCGACTTTGCTCTTTTGACCCCATACGGTCAGCAGGTCTTTATGTCTTAAAACACGCAGCATAGGGCCTCTGAAGTCCCTAAAATATACTCCTCTTTCCCGCTGAATCCCCATTCCGGGACCTCTCAAATCTTTGCCTCCTGTTGCATGAACAATGTCAACACGGCGAGGGTCCGAAACCCGCTCAACCATAACGACATGACCACGATACACCAGCAGATCCCCGGGCTTTAATTGCCAAGAGTCAATAACCTTTAAATGAAATTTGGTAAAAAGTTCTGAAGGATGAAGATTAATCATCGTCTCAGTTGTCAGATACCGAGAAGGCAGGCCTGCACGTCGGAATACCGCCGCAGTAAAGTGACTACAATCCATACCGCACTTCAAACACTCAGGACATTTTTTAATTCTTTCCTTGGAAGTGGGCTTTTCCTTAAGTAAGCAAATATTGCATAGACCGCATTCACTTTGACTGCCATCTCTATGACCACCGTAAATGTATGATACGTCACCTCGTTCGAGAATCTTTTGAGCTTCTTGAATGACCTGTTCAACCCGGCTAGGCAATTTTGCTGTTTTCGCACTCTGGATTGGCTCGGCAAAAACTAGCCAATCCCAACTAAGGCAAAATCCAAGAATACTTGCTAAAATAATCAATGGATGCTCCCAAACTCATGTTTGTTTTAAAAAATATAATAGCTCGATGTACATTAATAGAAAACAATTCCGCACAGTTTTAGCAATAGAGCTTGTCTTAGTTTCCTTTATCATGATCCTTTCATGGTCATTTTGGGGATCACTTTGTCAAGAGGGTTGGAATAATTGTGTCAAATTAGATGACGAATACAGACACCTGAAGTTCATTCTTATCTGCATTATCAGACCCTTTTTCTTTTCTCCTATCATGGTAACCGCATTTATTGGCGGTCATTCTTTTGGATCCATTGAGGGTGCGATATTGACATCCTTGGGTGCTGCCATATCGGGTATCATCATCTACTTACCAGCAAAATATTTAGGTCGTTGGGGTGTGCGACCATTCATCAGTGCAAACCTTCCAGCAACATGGCAGCTGCTCAAAACACAAGACTACAAAATAATTTTTATTACTCGCTGGATACCATTTTTTCCATTCGACTTAATGTCCTTCATTTTTGGCTTAGGTAATTTTAACCTGAAACGAGTATTCATCTTTACTTTCCTTGGTGCTCTTCCTGAATCATTTATCTTTGCTAGCCTTAGCTCCGCACCTGATTCCCAGCTTATATCCGAAATCGTTTTAAACTTGGTGATCTTCGGTATTTTATCAAGCTTACCACTTCTGATATTTGAGTTCATTTTCAGGAAACAGGGAAGTAGTCTATGGTCTCAAATTAAGAGAATGTACTATGAAATACTGTTCGAAGTGCAGTCAAAAAATGAAATAGTCAAGAAACGAACATATGATAACAAATCCACTCCCGTCATTTTATTGCAAGGGTTTTTCTCATCTCGTAGGACTCTGGTAATCTTAGAGAAAATCTTAACCCACAAAGGCTATCAAGTAATGTCGTTTAATTTAGGTGGGTCTATGGGTATTTTTTTTACAAAAGGTATCCGTGAAACTGCAATGTTTATAGATCAGAAAATCAGACGACAAATTGATCGCCATAAGTTCGACAAGGTCCACCTAGTCGCTCACAGTAAAGGAGGTCTAGTAGCCTTATATCTTATTCTCAAATTCGGAGGCAGCGAATACGTAGATAAGGTTGTCACACTCGGAACACCGTTTAGAGGGTCCAAGCTTACTTACTGGGGTTTAATGACACCTCTAGGCTTCCTTTGGCGAGACCTTTGGCAAATGAGGCCTAAATCACGACTTATTAAAGAAATTGAAAATGGAGAGCCTGCCAATGTAAGTATTTTTTGCTGCTACTCAGATAATGACGCAGTCGCCAAAGGCTCTGACGGCCTGCTGACATTTAGCAATCCTAATTTTAGAGCAATAGGTGTCCCAATGAACCATGTCCATCATTTTGAATTTCTTTATCGCCGAGATGTAATTGCCAATATTGCCAAACTTTTGAGCATGAACGCCACCGAACAGCCCGATATTATAAATTTAACAGACCTGAACCACCCTCGGCTCAGGGCTTCTCGCCGATCACGAACCTGAAAGCTACCGATGGGAGTTACTTGCTTATCCACAGATATTGAACTAGTCTGGGCAAGTTATAGATATATATCTGGGCCAGTATGCTACTCACAAACAAGCCAAATAGACATGAATACCGCTTTCCAGGCATGATCCGTGTGATCATTGGATTTCAGCCGTGGCACCTTATTGTCACTATGGCAGGCCTCTCTCTATCGGAAGCCGAAGTGACAGGAGAAATACGGTTTGGCAATGATCAAATATATACTATGAACGATATCAAGCAGATGCTACCGCAAGGCAATCAATGTCATATTCAGCTTGAATATCAACATGACACCCTACCTTCCCCTGTAATACCGGTGTCAGTCAAAATTGTTGAGGATTCTCCGAATGGTTGCCGCGCAATTTTTATTATTATGGAAACGAACGATGACTTTAAACTACTGCATACCGAAATCAAAAATGCTGATCATCACTGACTTGTGAAAATTTTCGTTTTATTACTATAATTTGCCCCATAAAACCTCAGATTAATTCAGGAATTCATTTGCTGGAAAAGCAGAAAACTGGTATCTGAACACAGGTAAACATGGGGTAAATCATATTAGTTTCTTTTTAGTGGAGCGACGACCACAATTGAAAAAACAAAGCTTGGCACGCAGTAATTTTCTTCGCCCACTAAAATCAAATAAAAGCTCTACTAGGAGTAGACTTCCAAAGAAACCGGAAGCAACAGTTGAAAATCTGTTCCGTATTTTCACTATTCCAGAAGATCCGAATTCAACCTTAGGAAAAATTGACAAACAGATTTCAGAAAACCTTATGGGCTTCCTGAAAGAACATATTGTAACTTCTGATATTCAGCCTTCTGATCTAGAAAAAAATTTCATGACCACGGATTTCCCTGACGATCCTATTTATGTTTCTGATCAGGCTGAGTTTCTGAGAGATAAAGTCGTAGCCCAATCGGTACATACAGCTTCACCTACATTTATTGGCCATATGACTTCAGCATTACCTTACTTCATGCTACCACTCGCTAAAATTATGATCGCTCTAAATCAAAATCTCGTTAAAATTGAGACATCAAAAGCTTTCACTCCTCTAGAACGTCAAGTAATAGGGATACTACATCGCCTAGTTTATACAAAAAGTGAAAGCTTCTATAAAAAACATGTTCAAGACCCTTCCAAAGCTTTAGGATCTTTTTGCTCAGATGGCACCATTGCTAACATTACCGCATTATGGGTAGCATTAAATCGACTATTGCCTCAAACCAAGGATCTCCCTGGTTTAGCAAATGATGGTATGTATGCAGCTATGGATGCTCGCAATCTGAAAAGGGTAGCTGTTCTGGTATCGAAAAGAGGACATTATTCTCTCAAGAAGGCTGCAAATATACTGGGTATCGGCCGTGATAACTTAATATCAATCCCACTAGACAGTCATAATAAAATATCTATACCAAAGCTAAAAATAAAAATAGCAGAACTAAAAAATGAGGGTGTAGGCATTGTAGCTATAGTAGGAATAGCTGGGACAACGGAAACAGGAAATGTCGATCCCCTTGAAGAATTAGCAGACATATGTGAAGAAAATAAAATCCATTTTCATGCCGATGCTGCATGGGGTGGCCCTACCCTATGTTCACCGAAATATGGATATAAACTCAAAGGAATAGAAAGAGCTGATTCTGTAACTTTTGATGCTCATAAACAACTATATGTTCCTGTAGGGGCAGGCATTGCATTATTTAAAAATCCAGATCACTTACAATTAGTACAGCATTATGCTGAGTATATCATTCGTAAAGGATCAAGAGACCTCGGACGAATGACTCTTGAAGGATCCCGACCTGGCATGGCAATGCTAATCCATTCCGGTTTACGTATCATTGGCCAAAAGGGCTATGCAATGTTGATAGACATGGGCATCGAAAAAGCAGCTGCTTTTGCCGACCTTATTCGTAAACAAAAAGACTTTGAACTCATCTCAGAGCCCGAATTAAACCTACTTACTTATCGCTATGTACCACTTGATATTGCCGAGAGACTTAAAAACGGCAGTATTGCTGAAAAGCAGAAATTAAACGATCACGTCAATCGTCTAACCATTTCCATACAGAAAGAACAGCGTGAAGAAGGCAAATCATTCGTTTCACGAACAATGCTAGAACCTGAACTTTATAACAATTTTCCGATCAATGTCTTTAGGGTGGTGCTAGCCAACCCTTTAACCACCATGGAAATTCTAGAACAAATACTTCAAGATCAAAGACGATTAGCAAAAAAGATTCTTATGGCTGATAACAGCCTCATGAATTCTTAGGTCTTTTTCGCAGGGTTCTTTGGAATAAGACAAGAAGTGATAAAAGCTAATGCTTCAAAATCTGATCCAAAAAAACTTGTGTTCTTTCTGACTTCGGCTTATCAAAAAAGATCTGAGTTGGCGAATCCTCTACAATTTTACCATCTTCCATAAAAATGACTCTATCCGCAACAGTCTTAGCAAAACCCATTTCATGAGTCACACAAATCATCGTCATCCCAGCATCGGCTAGCTCAACCATAACGTCCAACACCTCCTTAATCATTTCAGGATCTAACGCCGAAGTAGGTTCATCAAAAAGCATAATGTCAGGCTTCATGCAAAGAGAACGTGCAATAGCAACCCTTTGTTGCTGCCCTCCGGATAGCTGAGAGGGATACTTATCAGCCTGTTCTGGTATCTTTACTCTTTTCAAATATTCCATCGCTTCTGATTGAGCCAAACTTTTACTAATTTTTTTAACCCAAACTGGAGCCAATGTTAAATTTTCCATAACGCTCAGATGAGGGAAAAGATTAAACTGCTGAAAAACCATGCCCACGTTTTTTCTAACGGCTTCAACAACCTTTGGGTCTTCTTTTAATAAATGTCCACAAACGGTAATTTCCCCGTTTTGATAATTTTCTAGGGCATTAATACATCTAATTAAAGTTGACTTACCCGATCCAGATGGCCCACAGATCACTATTTTTTCGCCTTTCTGGACTTTTAGATCAACTGTCTTTAACACCTGAAAGTCATCAAACCACTTGGAAACTTTATTAATTTCTATGATAGATTCCATGCCTTGCCCCCACTAGACTGTTTATCCATATTGATTTTCTTCTCAATTTTTTGGCTAAATTTTGACATCCAATAACAAAAAACCCAGAACAGAAGACCTGCAAATAAATAGCCTTCGACTGAATATCCAGCCCACTCTCTATTAGTAAAGGCAGCCTTGACCATACCTAATAAATCAAACATACCAATAACCACGACTAAAGAGGTATCCTTAAAAAGGCCGATAAAAGTATTTACTATCCCAGGAATCACGATCCGGATAGCCTGAGGCAACACCACAAAACTCATTGATTGCCAATATCCCATTCCTAAAGCTTGAGCAGCTTCAATCTGGGTTTTAGGTACGGCCTGCAAACCACCTCTCACCACTTCTGCCATATATGCTGAAGCGAACAATGTTACCCCAATTAGACAACGCATCAATTTATCAAAGTGAGTGCCTTCTTCAAAAAACAAAGGCAACATGACTGAAGCCATAAATAGAACGGTAATTAGTGGAACCCCTCGCCATAACTCAATAAAAACTATAGAAAATTTGCGGACCAAAATTAATTCAGACTGTCTGCCCAAAGCCAGAATAATACCCAGAGGCAAAGAACAGGCAATGCCGACTCCGGCAATAATCATAGTCAAAAGTAATCCACCCCACTGAGGAGTATCTACAATTTCCAAATAGCCAAAGCCATCGTAAAGGATTTGATAAACTATAATAGGCCCCAGCAACACACCTGTAAAAGCCAACTTTCTCTTGCCCTTCCATTCAGGAAAAATTAGAGCAGCTAGCCACAGACCAGATATAACAAAAACTAAGTTAGGTCGCCAATACAGATGATCGGGATATAGACCATAAATAAATTGGTTGAACCTCATTTTAACAAAAACCCAGCATGCCCCACCGCTGGTGCAATCGTCTCTAGTAGTACCTGCAAAGTCAGCATCAAAAACTGCCCATTTTAAAAAAGGAGGCAACGCCCAACAAATGAAAGCCAGACAAATCAATGTCAAAAAGACATCAAAAGATGTAGCAAATAAGTTTTTCCTTATCCAGCGATTCATCAGTTTCAGAGGTTTCCTTTTATTTTCCCTCATATGAAATCACCCCCCTCCATGACCCATAATCCAACTATTGTATTTATTCATAACCGATGCAATCAAAAGGCTGATCACTAAATAGACTCCCATCGTCATCGCTACAATTTCTACAGCCATTCCCGTCTGAGTTAAAACAGTACCAGCAAAAATTAAAACAATTTCAGGATAAGCTATGGCGGATCCCAAAGAACTATTCTTAGTTAAATTTAAATATTGACTAGTTAAAGGAGGAATAATCACTCTCAGAGCTTGCGGTATAATCACAAATTTTAGGGTCTGAGCCCGGTTCAAACCTAAAGATGCTGCAGCTTCAAATTGCCCCTGATTAACAGAAAGAAATCCAGCCCTCACAATTTCAGCTACAAAAGCGGAAGTATATGTAGCTAGACCCAGTAATAAAGCTACCAGCTCTGGCACTAAAACAGCTCCCCCCTGAAAGTTAAATCCCCGTATAGCTGGAATATCAAAAGCTAAGGTAGCTCCACTCAACAACCATAATAAGCAAGTAAATAAGACAAGAGTTATCCAGAAAACTCTTTTACTCCTAAAATGACGTAATGTGAAATAGCGCATTCCAAAGAACAAAAATGCAAATGAAACCAAAAATATCAACATCTCATGTGGCAACTTTGGCCAAGGGAAATAAAGTCCCCTCACATTAAGAAAGACCACATCATAGAAAGCCATCGATTGCCTAGTACCACCAAGGTTTTGTATAACCCCAAAGTACCAAATAAATAATTGAAGTAACAACGGTACATTACGAATCGATTCAACCCAGATAGAAGCTAAAGTCGAAGCCAACCAATTTGAAGACAAACGAGCAATACCAACCATAAAACCTATGACCGTTGCAAGCACAATCCCCAGGAATGAGACTAATAAAGTATTTAGCAGAGCAACCAAAAAGGCACGGCCGTTGCTGTGATCTTCGCTCCAGGGTAACATTGAAAAAATAATATCAAAGCCCGCAGGATCAGATAAAAAGCCAAAGCCCGAGGCAAGCCCTCGTTTACTCATATTATCAATGGTGTTCTGGACTCCTGTTCCGATGACCCAGCAAACAAGTACTATCAACAATATCTGAACAAAAAGCCCTCTTACCCGGGGTTGCCTCCACAAGGGAATATCTTTTAAATCATGCAATAGCCTTCACTCCCTTTTTATTGCCAGAAACAGAGTAGAGCCAATACTAAAACAAAAAATTATCGTACGGGCATTGCATAATGAAGGCCACCATCACGCCATAAAGCATTCTGGCCTCGGCTGATTTTCAATGTAGTTTTCGCCCCTAGGTTACGCTCAAAAATTTCTCCGTAATTGCCAACACTTTTTACCACTTTCATGGCCCAATCCCGCGACAACCCCATTTGCTTTCCCATGTCCTTCTCGACACCAAGAAATCTTAAAACTGCCGGATTAGCCGAAGACTTCATCTTTTTAACGTTGACAGATGTCAGTCCTAATTCTTCAGCCTCCAGTAATGCATACAAAGTCCATCGATTAATATCTGCCCATTGATCATCCCCCTGCCGGACAACAGGACCTAGAGGCTCTTTAGAAATAACTTCAGGCAACACAATATGAGAATCAGGTTTTTTTAACTTCACACGATTAGCATACAGACCAGATTGATCGGTTGTATATACATCACATCGACCAGCATCATAGGCAGCAACCACCTCATCAGATTTTTCAAAAACCACCATTTTATATTTCATCTTATTAGCCCGAAAGTAGTCCGCAACATTGAGTTCGGTGGTGGTTCCTGTATTCACACAGATAGTCGCTCCATCCAGTTGCTTAGCAGACGTAACACCAGATTTTTTTCTTACCATGAAACCCTGACCATCATAGTAAACGACCCCCACAAAGCTAACCGCAAGACCCGTATCTCGAGATAAAGTCCAGGTAGTATTGCGGGACAAAACATCTATTTCACCCGACTGCAATGCCGTAAACCGCTCTTTAGCGGACAAAGGTGTAAATTTAACCTTCGCCGGATCTCCCAAAACGGCTGCAGCCAAACCTCGGCAATAGTCCACATCAATACCTTGCCATTTACCTTTACCACTGATTTCTGAAAATCCGGGCAATCCCTGACTGACTCCACACTGTATAAAGCCTTTTTTACGGACCTGATCTATAGTTGCCCCAAAACCTGAGGAACTTAACAAGAGTCCCACCAAAACCTTTATTCTTAAGTGTTTCATGATAAATCCTTTGATATTTACGGGTTTCCAATAGTCACTGAGCTGTTCCAACATACCAATTAACCAGATGAAATTAAAGCAACCAAAACAGTCGAGATATAACCCTAGTCTTCGCTACATGCATATGTCAGGATAGGCTCCCCCACTTCTATGGAGACTAGAGATGAACGAGAACATTGCAACCCCGCCATTCCCACTTGCCGGAGAAATCGCCTCTTTAGGGGCTGCAATGATATGGGCATGCTCCCTCACCTTGTTTACTTACTTCGGTAAAGGGATTCCGGCTCATACTCTCAATCTGTTTAAAAATATTATTGCTGTCGTTTGTTTAACTGGCTCAATCATGATCTTTCAGCCTCAGCAGCCACCAGACAGCTATTATTGGTGGACCCTGGGCCTATCCGGAGTCATTGGACTATCCATTGGGGACACCGCACTTTTTGGCGCCCTTAAAAGGCTGGGCGCACAATTCACATCGGTTTCTCAATGTATTGTTCCTCCAATGGCAGCCATGGTTGCCTTTTTATGGATGGGTGAATCCCTATCTTTCTGGGAAACCAGCGGCATGCTCTGCGCAACCAGCGCCGTTGCTTTTATCCTTTTCTTTAGCCGAAAAGATGGAACTCTAGTGTCAAAACTGCGTCCAGGCGTGCTATGGAGCGGTTTGCTGATGGCGCTGGTAGCGGCTTTTTCTCAAACAGCTGCCGTGGTGCTCATAAGGGAAAACATGCAAAATGTCGATGTTCTTATTGGCACACTAGCTAGGACGGCACCGGCAATGTGTATCTTATTCCTACCTGCCATTATGAATAAACAAAGCTCATCCAAGCTCAAGATTTTGCTCAAAGATCGCAAAAAACTGATTGGTCTAACGACGGCTTCTTTTTTTGGTACATTTATTGGCCTACTATTAATGTCAACGGGGGCCAAATATACCAAGGCAGGTGTCACTACTGCATTAACAGCGACATACCCGGTCTGGATCATTCCGCTATCAGCCATATTTTTGAAAGAAAAGATCACATTCATTAAAATTTTCTTTACCATCATGGCCGTCGGTGGAATCGGTATCATGGTTTATGGTAATTAATTTTATAAAAAAACATAAAAATCTAATATTTTTTAAGCACAAATATAAAATCTATATAAGCTCCGTTGATACTTGGATAGGTTTAAGCTATACACCACTTATCGAAAAAAGAATAAGCAAGCTTGGGAGGCCCTATTGAGTCAGCAATTGGCATACTCAATGTTCCAGGATGTACTGTTTCCGCCTGATGACGAAACGGTGATGACGAATCAACAGTTATCATTACAGAAAGTAATGCGTTACAGAGCACCAGAATCAACTCTGATTAGAGAGACTGATCTCATCATCTTTGACCTTGAAACCACTGGCCTAGATACCAGAGGCGATCACATCATCGAAATCGGTGCTCTCAAAGTCTGTCAAGGAAATCAAACAGCCGAGTTTTCTACTCTAGTGAAACCACCGACAATGCCTCTACCTAAAGTAATTACTAAAATTACTGGCATTACCAATGATATGCTTGAAGGTCAGCCGGACATCGAAAGTATGTTACCTGAATTTCTTTCGTTTATTGACGGCTGTATTCTGGTAGCTCACAATGCGGATTTCGATATGAGCTTCTTATATCACACAGCAAACCGCCTAGGCTACCAAGTGGACTGGCCTGGCTTCTGTACTTTGAAGCTAGCTAGAGCCCTACTTCCTGATCTCGAATCTAAAAAACTAGATACTCTTGCAGAGCACTATGGGCTGACCTTTGAAGCACGTCACCGTTCTATCGGTGACTGTAAAGTGACCCACTCTGTACTTAATGAGATGATCACAAATGAAGGGCAAGACTTAATCACTTGGGCAGATATGATGCCCTTCAGATCATCTGGTCAACCTCGCTAAGCCAGATCAAAGGACCCCAGCAACAATGAAAATTAAATCAAAAATAAGTAATGCCTCAACAGAATTTAATTCTAACCTGCAACACAATATGGCCGGTATCGAAGAGCTACAAACCTTCATAGGCAAGGCTAAAGATGGTGGAGGAGAAAAATCAAGAAAGCGTTTGGAGAAAAGCGGTAAACTTACAGCCAGAGAGCGAATTCATATTCTAATCGACCATGAATCATGGTTCATGGAACTTTCTACCTTAGCTGGGAAAGACTTATACGAAGAAAAGGTACCGGCTGGTGGTATAGTAACAGGAATTGGTATGATTCATGGACGTGCCTGCATGATCATAGCAAATGATGCTACGGTTAAAGGTGGTACTTACTTCCCAATTACCGTTAAGAAACATCTGCGAGCTCAGGAAATAGCTGAAAAGAATCATCTACCATGCTTATATCTAGTCGATTCAGGAGGAGCATTCCTCCCGATGCAAGATGAAGTCTTTCCTGATAAAGAGCATTTTGGCCGAATATTCTTCAATCAGGCTAGAATGAGCTCAAAAGGTATTCAACAAATATCTTCTGTTCACGGTTTTTGTACAGCCGGTGGGGCCTACATTCCGGCGATGTCTGATCAAAGTGTTATCGTTAAAGGAACTGGCACTATTTTTCTTGCTGGACCTCCTTTAGTCAAAGCCGCGACGGGCGAAGATATTACAGCAGAAGAGCTGGGGGGAGCACGTGTTCACACGTCAATTAGCGGGGTAGCTGATCATGCGGCCGAGAATGATGAACATGCTTGCCAAATACTCCGCGAAATCGTCAAGCACTTAGGAAAACCACAACAACCAAAAGTTAACTTGATAAAACCTAGACCGCCCGCATACCCAGCTGAAGAACTAGCTGGCATTATCCCAACAGAAGCCACCAAAGCTTTTGATATTCGCGAAATTATTGCCCGCATTGTCGATGGATCCGACTTATTCGAATTCAAGCCTAATTATGGCAAAACCCTAATTACTGGCTTTGCACATATTGAAGGGATTCCTGTAGGGATTATTGCCAACAACGGTATCTTATTTTCTGAAAGCGCACTGAAAGGTACTCACTTCATCGAGATCTGCAGCCAAGAAAAAATACCTTTGCTATTTTTGCAAAACATCACTGGATTCATGGTCGGCAAGAAATACGAACATGGCGGTATCGCCAAAGATGGCGCCAAACTTGTGCATGCGGTTGCCAACGCTCAGGTACCTAAAATCACGATGGTCGTCGGTGGCAGCTATGGTGCAGGTAACTATGGTATGTGCGGAAGAGCATATGATCCAAGCTACCTTTTTATGTGGCCAAACGCTAAGATTTCCGTAATGGGTGGAGAACAAGCTGCTGATGTTCTTGCAACAGTCAAAGTAGCACAAATGGAAAAAATGGGTACTCCATTATCAGCAGAAGAAATAGAAGAAATTAGAAATCCTATACTAGAAAAATATGCCCGAGAAAGCTCGGCTTGGTATTCTTCAGCACGACTCTGGGATGATGGTGTTATTGATCCTCGGGACAGCCGAAGAATTCTCGCTATGACTTTATCATCCACACTTCACCATCAATGGAATAAAACCGAGAATGGGATCTTTAGAATGTAACTCTCGAGATAGAAATCGAAAGTAACGAAAGGGATATAAACATGACAGGTAAAAGTATAAGAATAGGAAATGCAGGCGGTTATTGGGGAGATGATCCATCTGCGCTAGCACGACAGATTCAAGGCGGTCCATTAGATTATATTACAATGGATTTTTTGGCTGAAATAACGATGTCGATCCTACAGAAGCAACGTACTCGTGATCCAGAAATGGGTTATGCCAAAGACTTTATCAAAATGCTTGATGAGGTTTTACCGGATCTATTGGATAAAAAAATTAAACTAATTACCAATGCTGGAGGTATAAACCCCAAATCATGTGCCAAGGAAATACATAACTTAGCAAAGTCCAAAGGCCTCAATATCAAAATCGCTGTCATTGATGGTGATGATATTATGACCAACATAGACTCTCTTGAAAGCCAGGGTGAAGCCTTCACCAATATGGAAACCTCAGAGTGTTTTTCAAAAGTTAAAGACAGCATTATCAGTGCAAATGTATATTTTGGTGTTGCACCAGTAGCAGAGGCTCTCAAATGGGATCCTGATATTGTCATTACTGGAAGAGTTACTGACACTGGGATTACCTTGGCTCCGATGGTACACGAGTTTAACTGGCCACTAGATGACTGGGATCGTTTAGCCTCTGGTATCATTGCTGGCCACATGCTTGAGTGTGGTACCCAAATTACTGGCGGTAACTTTACCGACTGGGAAAAAGTAGATTCATTTTCTCATGTTGGTTTCCCAATAGCAGAAATAAATGCTGATGGTTCCTTTGTTCTCACTAAACACCAGAATACTGGTGGTTTAGTAAATGTAAATACCGTGCGAGAACAACTATTCTATGAGATGGGCAATCCGGAAGCTTATATAACTCCTGATGTCATTGCCGACTTCACAACTATCCAACTAAAAGCAGATGGAGAGAATAGAGTTAAAGCATCGGGCATTAAAGGTTATGCACCGACACCACTTTATAAAGTGTCAATGGCATTTGAAGATGGATTCAAGGCGCAGGGTACTATCATCATTTCGGGTCCCAATGCCCGTAAAAAAGCTGAAGCCTTTGCCAAGATTTTTTGGGAAAGATGTGGTTCAGACTTTGATCATACCGAGACCGAATTCTTTGGTTTCAACGCATGCCAAAGATCACTCGTCAATAAAGATGATGCAAATGAAATTCTACTTCGGGTTGGAGTCCTCAGTTCTGATCAGAGAAAATTAAGAAACTTTAGCAAGCTAGTACCATCGTTGATTCTCAGTGGCCCTCCGGGTGTTGCCGTCACTGGTGGGGTACCTCGTCCACAGCAGGTTGTAAGTTACTGGCCAGCTTTAATCAACAAAGATACAGTACACCCGAAAATTTCACTTATTGTTAACGGCGAAATAACTGATGAACAAGTTATAAAAACCACTGCTACTGGCAATTTTGAGCCCCAAAGTAGTAACGTTCAAGTAGCAGAAACATCATCAGAACCCACCGGAAAAGACCATGATGAGAAACTAGTTCCAATCAGTTCAATCGCTCTTGGGCGCAGTGGTGATAAGGGTGACATGTGCAATGTTGGTGTTCTTGCACGAAGCCCAAAAGCATTTGAGTTTCTGGATGAGTGGCTGACAGCACAAAGAGTTAAGAATTATTTTCAAGAACTTTGTTTTGGTCCAGTCACACGTTATAAATTAAGTAACCTTCAAGGTTTTAATTTCCTTCTGGACGAAGCTCTTGGAGGAGGTGGAACTAAAACTCTTCGGTTTGATGCTCAAGGCAAAACATTTGCTCAAGGACTTCTGGCACAGAAGATTAAGATTCCTCAAGAAGTTCTGGATGATGTAGCAGCCAAGGATGGGTCATTGTGAAAAAGATAAAAAAAATGTTCATAGCAAACAGAGGAGAAATTGCCCGTCGCATTGCAGCTGGAGCAAAATCTCTTGGTATTAAAACTGTTGCTATCAGTGGTCGGAAAAATACGCTTCACTTTCTAGCAGAATGGATTGATGAATTTATCACTGTCGAAAATGAATCATCAGCAATGTACCTCAACCCGGATAAGATGATAGCATTGGCTGCAGATTCCGGCTGTGACAGTATTCACCCCGGTTTTGGGTTTTTATCTGAAAATGCCGAATTTGCGCAGAAAGTCCACGATGCAGGTATGACTTGGATAGGACCTTCTCCTGAAGTAATTAATTCCATGGCTAATAAAGCAGAAGCCCGGAACGTAGCCATGGCAGCAGAAGTACCCTGCGTCCCTGGACTTGAAGGCATTTCTCTTGAAAAAGATCAAGCAGATATGCCTAAGGTTCTAGATTTTGCTAAAAATACCGGCTACCCACTCCTGATAAAGGCAGCATTCGGAGGGGGAGGAAAAGGTATGCGTATCGTGGAAAGCGCAGACCAACTATCGGAAGCTGCGAGTCGAGCTAGCTCTGAAGCACTGAATTCTTTTGGTAATGGTAGTATTATCATTGAAAAGTACCTCCCAAAATCGAGGCATGTTGAAGTTCAGGTTCTAGGTGACCTTGCTGGAAATGTTGTTGCTTTAGGAGATCGAGACTGTTCCGCCCAAAGGCGACATCAAAAAGTATTAGAAGAAGCGCCTGCTCCTCACCTAACTCCTGCAACACGTCAGAGTATGCAACAAGCTGCCGTTATGCTTGCCAAAAAAGTTGGTTACAGTTCAGCTGGAACAGTTGAGTTCCTAGTAGACTGGAGCCCAGAAAATCAAAAAAAATCCAATCAAAGTTTCTATTTTTTAGAAATGAATACACGGTTACAAGTTGAGCATCCAGTTACTGAAGAAGTCTTTGGTATTGACTTAGTGGCTTGGCAACTAAAAGTAGCCATGGGAGCTGATTTGCCGGCTCATTTCTCTGACCTAAAACCAACTGGGCATTCTATTGAAGCCAGACTATATGCTGAAGACCCTGATCGTGATTTTTTCCCCGCTCCAGGAATGGTTCATGGATTTGTTCCATGGTACGGCCCTGGAATCCGATGGGAAATTGGACTCGATACTATTGACGAAATAAGTAGCAGCTTTGATCCTATGATAGCCAAAGTTATTGCTACTGGTGAGTCAAGGGATCAGGCACTATATCGTTTAGATGAAGTTTTAAAAAGAACGATATTTTCAGGCCCTCCCTGCAACAGAGAATTTTTAAGGTCTGTTATTACTCACAGCAAGTTTATTAATGAAGCAATTACGACTAGCTTTCTCAGTGATGCAAAAGAGTCTCTGGCCCAAACTAGTGAGAACGAACGTAAAAAAAGAGAACCTCAGGGGCAAAGACTTGCTCAAGTTATTCACAACCAAGCTATGGGTGATAACACTGATATTAGTGCTCCTAACGCCGAAGATCTGACAAAGTATATTTTTTCGATCAAACCAAAAGAATCGATTATCAAAGATATTTCTGTAACTTATAACCATTCTCATAGCTGTGAACATAAAGAACAAACCAGAAGTCAAATCCTGCGAGGTCTGCACCATCATCAAGGAGAAGCAAAGACAGTAGCTTGGGTGACTACCACGACTCCAAATATGAACAAAACTTGGTTAAGTTATGACGGTTATGAGTTTATAAAAGAAACCAAAAATGAATCATTAAAACAATTTTCAGAGGACCATAGCCACACCAACGAGATCATTGCACCAGTACCTGGAAAAGTAATTAAAATCTTTGCTAATAGCGGAAAAGACGTCAAAAAGGGACAAACTTTGTTAGTTCTTGAGTCAATGAAGATGGAGTTTGAGGTACAAGCGACAAAAGCTGGTATAATAAAACAGGTGCACGTCACTTCCGGTGATCAAGTTGATGCAGAGGATTTACTGGCTTCTTGGAAAACATGAAGTCGGACTTTGAAAATTGGAGAGGGTCAATGTCGTCATTTCAATCTTTTGTTAATGATTCGGGCTTAAAAGTTTTGTCCATGGCACGGCTAACTAGTTGCGAGTACAGTTTAATGCTGTATTTACTTAATTGTGCGGCGTCTGGCTTAGATGAATTGATTACCACAAATATTGAAGTAGCAGGCCTAATAGGGTCCACTAGTGAACACGAGATTAAAACTAGTCTTGAATCACTGAATGAGCGAAATCTTATACATCTACGTCATGGAGAACCTCATCCTCACAATGGCAAACAATCACTCAGAATTGGAATCAATAAAGATATCAGCACTTGGCATCTCGACTTTGATGATGATGTGACTTCTCATGATGCCATTATTTTTCCATTCCGAAGAGAAAACAGCCTGCATGTGGTCGAAGGTCACCCTGAATTATCTAATGATCGCCTGACTATCAGCAAAGCGGCGCCTACATGGAAAAGAATTTTAAATACTTTTTTTCACGAGCAGAACCCAACCGACGATGAGTACGAAAAAGCCAAAAGAGATGCTCAGATATTAATAGATACCCACCACGTAGACGAAGTACTTCTCATTCTAAGACACTTCGGGGAAAGAATCCCTACTCTTAGCCTATTAGCAAGTTCATGGGAACATTATCTTGATATATTCGAGGCTGAGATTCAAAAAGTAGACCTGATGGATGCCAGACAAAAACATCAAGAACAAGACAACCGACTTAGACAACTGGTAGATGAACTGCTAACCAGAAAAGAAGATATGTCTTTAACACCCGAAGAAATTACTGTACTAAAAATTCTTTCTTCTCACCGACACCCTCGGCGACAATTATTTTGGGCATACCAAACACGAGGCCGGTACCCCAACTTGAAAATGTTTTTCAACCAAAATGTCAAAGCTATGTTACCTGTAACTTCTGCAGGAAATGTAGTTAAGAAGAAACCAAGACAAGATTCTTAAGCAGCACCAGAAGAAGCAGCTGACGACAGAGGATAAAATAACTCGACACCAGATGATTCAATACGATAACCATCAATTTCTGTCGTTATCTTGATGATCTGCTCACCTAACTTGAGGAATTTAACTCCACCCTGAATCGCATGAGAGTGTAGCAATATCCAAGCACCATTCTCAAACTCAATGCGAATGCTGGCATTCTCATCCACCGAAACAGCAGAAAAATTCAAATTTTCGGCTAGCGGATCCAAGTCACCATCATCAACATTATCTTCAACTGGATATGTGGAGGTATCTGTGCTGGCATCATCCATATCAAGATTACTAATTTCTCTATTTAAATCTGCGATTTGATTATCAAGCTTCTCAATATTTTCTTCGACATTAGCATCATCCTCAAAACTTCCAATTACTTCTAAACGGGCAACTTCATTTTCATCAAAATCAGTTTCGTGATTAGATTGCTGTTGTTCAATTGAGGCACTTAATTTCTGCTCATGAAGGCTCTCATGTTCATCGTTTAAACTTTGTTCATCGTTAAATAGGTCTTGCGCTGAAGCAATACTTGGATCCATACCATCTTCTACATCAACCACATCATCGCTATCAATAAACTCAAGCTCACCATCATCGATCGTAAGATCACTTTGATCTAACTCTGGACTATCATCAGGAGATTGGTTAGAGCTATAGCCTAAATCACTTGTATTATTTTCAAAGTCAACCTCTAAGCTATCGTCTACAGAAACCACTTCTGAGGCCTCTTCTACATCATCCAGTCCTAAACCATCATCAATACTGACCCCATCTAGGGATGCTTGATCTTCCTCCTGATCCGACTCTACCAACCTCAAACTATCTCCATCACCTACATCAATCTCAGAAGCCAATTCATCGTCAATTTCTTCTAGGGAGTCATCCGTAAGATGTTTAGCAGTA
>Ga0099800_1113_pt1 | contig 23027 bp, 22 predicted proteins | sample Uncmet6_SortRC_1_FD_89868 | JGI IMG/M metagenome (GOLD analysis project Ga0099800, IMG submission 89868) | Marine eukaryotic communities from CALCOFI LINE 67, Pacific Ocean - CN11_C50_N6_SortRC_1 | ecosystem: Environmental > Aquatic > Marine > Oceanic | place: Pacific Ocean: Monterey Bay... | reverse complement strand
ATAATATTTATAATAAAACAAAAAATTATGGACCATATTTGGAAAATATACGATTTAAAAAGAGTAATAGCTAATGGTATGGTTACTCAAGCTACTTATGCATGTGAATCAAAAGAAAATAACTCATCAACTAGAAATATAGGAGATATCGAATTAACAACAGGTTCTATATCAGACCCAGGTTTTGTTACTTACGATAATTTAACTCAAGATAATGTTCTAGGATGGATTACAGGAAGTATTGATACTGTATCAATTGAAACCGAAAATTCAGCTTCCATTGCTAGAAATATAACACAAAGATTAAAAATAACAAAAAAAAGTGGTACTCCTTGGTAAAATAGTTGGGAGTATTTAAATAAATTACGTATATTGTTTTATTAAAAAGTTATAAATGAATATTATATTTCAAATAGATGGTGGTCTAGGTAAAAGTATTATGGCAACAGCCATGGTAAAAGTTATAAAAAAACGTTATAAAAATGCTAATCTTATAGTTGTTACTGCTTATCCCGATGTATTTTTAAATAATCCCTATATTAATGAAATTTATAATCCTAACGATGTAAATGGTTTTTATTTAAAATTTATTAAAAATCAAGATTGTAAAATATTTGTTGAAGATCCATATAGACGTAGTGAATTTATTTTAGAAAAACCTAAAAATTTACTTAAAACTTGGTGTGAATTATTTGGATTACGTTATAATAATGAACAACCCCAAGTATATCTTACTCAACCTGAAATTGATTATTTTTCTCCTTATTATAAAACAGATAAACCTATATTAGCTATTCAACCAAATGGAGGACCAGCTGGATTAGGTTATCAATATGCATGGACTAGAGATATCCCAGAAATAAATATACTAGAGATAATTGAACATTATAAAAATGATTATACAATTATTCATATAAAAAGAGAAGATCAAAAAATATATCCGGATACAATGCAAGCATTAGATGGGTTTAGAAGTATAGCCATATTACTTCAATTATCCAATAAAAGATTATTAATAGATAGTTTTGCCCAACATATGGCAGCATCTTTAAATTTAAAATCTACAGTATGTTGGATTGGAACAAAACCAGAAGTTTTTGGATATAGATTACATGATAATATTAAAGCAAATTCTTTTACTAAAGAACCAAATTTAACATCAGCAGCATATAATCCTTTTAGTTTATCTGAAAATATTCATAATATACCCTATGTAGATTTAAAAGAAATATTTAATACTAATAAAATTATAAAATCAATAAATAATCAATAATGGAACAAATATATTTTCAATCTTCTTTACCTAGGGCTGGTAGTACTGTATTACAAAATATTTTAGCACAAAACCCAGATTTTTATGCTTCACCTACATCTGGTTTAATAGAATTATTAAACTCAGCAAAGGGTTCTTATTCTCAAGATTCTGCTATGTTAGCACAAGACGCAGACTTAATGAAAAAAGGATGGATTAATTTTTGTAGTGAAGGATTAAAAGGATTTTATAATGGGATTACAGATAAAAAATATATTATAGATAAATCAAGAGGTTGGGGTGTACACTATAATTGGTTAAATAAGTTTTACCCAGATCCTAAAATAGTTTGTATGGTTAGAGACGTAAGAGCTATTTATACCTCAATGGAAAAAAATTATAGAAAACACCCAGAAAAAGAATCAGGAGTTGTTAAGTGGGGAGAATTAAAAGGAACAACAACATCAAAAAGAGTTGATATATGGGCTCAATCCCCCCCTGTAGGGTTATCTATGGATAGATTAGAAGATTTAATTACTCAAGGTATAGATAAACATATTTTGTTTATTCGTTTTGAAGATTTAACTTTATACCCTCAAAAAGAATTAAATAGAGTATATGATTTTTTTGGATTAGATAGATATCAACACGATTTTCAAAATATAGAACAGATTACCCAAGAAGATGATAAAATACATGGTATATTTGGAGATCATACAATTAGACCTCAATTGAAACCTGTACCCAATAAATGGAATGATATATTAGGCAAGGAATTATCTGAAAATATAGTTAATACATATCCTTGGTTTTACAAATATTTTAATTATAATATATGATATATTGGTTAACTGGTCAGCCATGTGCTGGTAAAACTGTTTTAGCGGATATGCTTCAACAGCAATATTCTCCAAATGCCTATAGAATAGATGGGGATGATATGAGAGATTTATTTTCAAATAAAGACTACTCTATTAAAGGTAGAGTTGAAAATGTAGGCACAGCTCAACATATTGCTCATTATCTTCACAATCAAGGAAACGATGTTATCGTTTCTTTAGTAGCACCTTATTTAGATCAAAGAGAAGATTTTAAAACACTTTTAGGTGATAATATTAAAGAAATATATGTTCACACTACAGAACCAAGAGAACGTGACCATTGGAAAGCTATTGCGTATATTGGTCCCCAAGAAAATTATATTAACATAGATACTACAGATGATACACCTGAAGAATCTTTGCAAAAAATCTTAAATCAAATATGAGTAAAAAATATTCAATGTTTATCGGTCGTTGGCAACCATGGCACCAGGGACATCGATGGTTAATAGATCAGCGTTTAAATGAAGGTAAAAACGTATTAATTTGCATTAGAGATGTAGACCCAAATGAAAAACAACCTTGGACAGCACAAGAAGTTTTAGTAAATGTATCAAAAGAATTAGATGGTTTAATACAAGAAGGTAGAATAAAAATAATTATTATACCTGATGTTGAGTCAATAAATTATGGAAGAGGTGTGGGATATGATGTTATTGAACATATACCTCCTCAAAATATAAAAGAAATTTCTGCTACTAAAATAAGAAAACAATTAAGAAAAGATGGTAAGTTATAAAAGACATATTATAAAAACAATATCGTGGAGAATAATAGGAACATTAGACACAGTAATTATTTCAGGGCTCATAACGGGTTCTTGGGAAGCAGGGTTAGCTATAGGTGGGGTAGAAATTATCTCCAAAATGGTGCTTTACTTTCTACACGAAAGAATGTGGTATAAATTTAGTAAATTTGGAATAAGTAAAAATAATTAAATATTTATAATAAAATAAAAATAAAATGAGTAAAAAAGAAAGTATTAAGTTATCAGAAGAAGAATTAACAATTCTTAAAGGTTATCAAAAAAAACAAAACCAAATTACTTTTAATTTAGGTAATGTTGATATTCAAAAAGCCATTCTTGAAGGCCAACGAAGTACAATTTTAGAAAACTTAGCTAATTTACAAGAAGAATCTAATAAAACTGCTAAAGAACTTCAAGATAAATATGGTGATGGGAATATAAATTTAGAGACTGGTGAATTCACTATTGTAGAATAGTTTTAAAATTATATTTTTCTGTAATTTTATTTATTAAAGTAGTTTTTTGAAGGAGTTTTTAATATTTATAATAAAACAATATTAAAATAACAAAATAAAATGGCAGAAACATTAATATCTCCAGGTGTATTAGCAAGAGAAAACGACCAATCTTTTGTTACATCCCAACCAGCTGAAAGAGGTGCGGCAATTATAGGCCCAACTGTATTAGGTCCTGTTGAAAGACCTACATTAATTAGTTCATTTAGTTCTTATCAAGCGATTTTTGGTGGTGCTTTACAAAGTGGGTCGGGTGAATATACTTACCTTACTTCAATTGCGGCCAACCAATATTTTCAGAATGGAGGAACATCTTTATTAGTAACTAGAGTAACATCTGGGTCATTTACTTCAGCAACTTCATCACTAATTACTAATACTAATGATATAGTAGGAGGAGCCCAAGCAAGTGGTTCTTTAGCAATTGTAAATAGTTTTGGGGAATCAGCAGAAGATGAATTTAGAGTAGTAGTAAATGGAAATACTTCTAGATTTGTTGCACAAGACCCAGCAGGAGGAATACCTGTAGACAACCCACCACTATACTTTTTATCAACTGGTGCTACTACTGCAACTTATATAGATAATTTAGTAGCTAAAATAGACTCAGTAGGTATTGGAGTTAACACTGACGATTACACATCAAATATTGGAATTACGTCTTCTGCAATAGGAACAAGTGGTAATGAAATTAGCGTTTTAACTGGTTCATCAACAACTTTTTCAACAGTATTAACTTTACAAGGAGGAATTGCAGGAAGTGGTTCAACAGGTGCTTTTGAACTTGAAACTATTTCTGAAGGTGAATTAATGAATACTGGAACAGCATCTATATCAAATGGTGCTTTAACATCTGGTTCTGCTAATAATGTTAGATGGGAAATAGCATCAGCTAATACATCATCTGGTGTATTTAGTTTATTAATAAGAAGAGGAAATGATACTGACAATAATAAAGTAGTATTAGAATCTTATAATAACATTTCACTAGATCCTTTTGCTTCAAATTATATTTCAAGAGCAATTGGTGATATTTCTACTACTTTAATAACAGAAGGAACAGATACTTTCTTACAGGAATCAGGATCTTTTCCTAACATTTCTAATTATGTAAGAGTTAAAGAAGTCACTACTCCAACTCCATATTATTTTAATAATGATGGGTCAGCAAAAGCAGAATTTACAGGAAGTATACCTGAAGTGGGTTCTGGCTCTTTTAATGGTTCTTTCAATGGAGCTGGAGGGTCAACTATCCCAACAGGTAGAGCTGCTAACTTTTATGAAAATATTAATACTACAGATACACAAGGATTAGTAGGAGATGATTATGATAATGCAATAGCATTATTATCTAATCAAGACGATTACCAATTTAACGTAATATCAGTACCAGGTTTATCAAACCAACATCAGGCTGCTCAAATTACTAGTGTAATGAATAATTCAATTTCACGAGGTGATAGTATTGCTGTAATTGATTTAGTAGGATATAACCAACAAATTAACACAGTAGTTAATGCCGCAGGTGGGATTGATAATAGCTATACAGCTACATACTGGCCTTGGTTGCAAACTGTAGACCCAAATTCAGGTATGTTAGTATACATACCAGCTTCGACATTTATACCAGGAGTATATGCGTTTACAGATGCTTCAAGTGATCCATGGTTTGCACCAGCAGGTATTACTAGAGGTGGAATGGGACAAGTTGTTAGAGCCGAAAGAAGATTAACTTCTACAAATAGAGATACTTTATATGAAGCAAATGTAAACCCAATAGCAACATTCCCATCACAAGGAGTTGTAGTATTTGGACAAAAAACATTACAAAAAGCAGCTTCTGCATTAGATAGAGTAAATGTACGTAGATTGTTAATTACACTTAAGAGTTTTATCTCCCAAATTGCAGATAATTTAGTATTTGAACAAAATACAATTGCAACAAGACAAAACTTTTTAACACAAGTAAATCCATATTTGGAAAGTGTTCAACAAAGACAAGGATTATATGCTTTTAAAGTAGTAATGGATGAAAGTAATAATACACCAGATGTTATAGATAGAAATGAGTTAATAGGACAAATTTTCTTACAACCAACTAGAACAGCTGAATTTATATTACTAGATTTCAATGTATTACCAACTGGAGCAACATTCCCAGCATAAAAACTAAAAAGATAAATATTTATAATAAAATAAAAAAATAAAATGGCAGTATTAAACCCAAACGAAATATTTTTCACGGCATTTGAACCAAAACAAAAGAATAGATTTATCTGTTTTGTAGATGGATTCCCAGCTTATATTATGAAAGGTGTAGGAGCTGTAACTGTATCACAAGGAACAGTACCTTTGAATCACATTAATGTTCAAAGATTTGTAAAAGGTAAAACAACTTGGGGTACTATTCAGTTTACATTATTTGATCCAATCACTCCATCTGGTGCACAATCAGTAATGGAATGGGTTAGATTACACCACGAATCAGTAACTGGTAGAGATGGTTATAGTGATTTCTATAAGAAAGATCTTACAATCAACGTACTAGGACCTGTAGGTGATATTGTATCAGAATGGATCATCAAAGGAGCAATGATTACAGAAGCTTCATTTGGAGATTTCAACTGGGATACTGAAAATGCTGCTCAAGAAATTACAATGACAGTTCAACCAGATTACTGTGTATTAAATTTCTAAAAATTTTACCCACCCCTGATTTAGAAAATAGCTTGGCTTCGGTCAAGCTTTTTCTTATATTAATATGTATCAACGATAAAAATGTTTTAATTAAATAAAGATTATGGCTGAATTTGAATTCCCAACAGAAGAGATAGAATTACCCTCTAAAGGTTTAATATACTTAAAAGATAATCCCCTTTCAAGTGGTAAGGTAGAGATTAAATATATGACTGCTAAAGAAGAAGATATTCTTTCAAACCAATCATTTATTGAAAAAGGAATAGTATTAGAAAAATTACTTAAATCTGTTATTATAGATAAAAATATTAATATAGATGACTTAATTGTAGGTGATAAAAATGCATTGTTAATTGCTACACGTATTTTAGGGTATGGTAGTAATTATGACATATCTGTTAAAGGGCAAACATATACTTTAGATATGTCCACCTTAGAAAATAAAGAAATTAAAGACTCAGATTATACAGCGGGAAAAAATGAATTTAATTTTACTACTCCTTCTACTAACACAATTTTAACTTATCAACTAGCTACGGGTAAATTAGAAAAGCAAATTGAAAGAGAAATAGCTGGTTTAAAAAAATTAAATAAAGAAGGATCAGCAGATTTAACAACTAGGTTAAAATATCTTATTACTTCTGTTAATGGGAGTGAAGAAAAAAAGGATATTAGAGATTTTGTAGATAATCATTTTTTAGCTAGAGACTCTAGGGCTTTTAGAGAACATATTTCATCAACACAACCGGATGTAAACCTATCCTATATTTTAGATAATGGAGAGGAGGTAGTTGTGCCTATAGGGCTTAACTTTTTTTGGCCTGACTACAAATAATGCGTCTGAAGTAAGAATTAATTTATTTAAAACAATCCACCAAATGATTTTTCATGGCAAAGGTGGGTATGACTTTCAAACAATATATAACTTACCTATTTGGTTAAGGAAATATACTTATAAGGAAATGTTAGATTACTATGAAGCAGAACAAGCATCTATAAAAAACCAACAATCCGCAGGTAAATCATCACTTGTAGACTCTGATGGTAAAATAAATGCCCCACAATTTAAGCAAGCATCTAAGGAATATAAAGGGAAAAGCAGCTACAAATAGTTGCTTTTTGCATATTTATAATAAAATATCTACATGGCAACTTTAGACGAACAAGAATCAAATGCTAGATCCATTAGGGATATACTAACTGATATTAATAGGCTTACTAAGGAAAATTTAAACCTTGAAAAACAGAAATTAGCTACTGAAGAACGTATTAATTCTGAACAACAAGATATTTCCAATACCATAAAAGATCAAACAAAACAACTTCAATTTCAAAAAGCCGAAAAATCAGCTATTCTAAGGTCTACAAATTCTATAAGTAGAGTATCTGAAAATATCACAACTTTTCAAAAACAAGAGCTAATTGATAGTAAAGCAATTGCTAAATTAGGAAAAGATAAGTTAAAAATAGATAAGGATATTAGTCTTTTAAAACAAACTCAGAAAAAACTTACTAGTGATACTGCTGGGCTTACTTCCGAACAAATAAAATCCAATTTTGCCTTAGCTGAATCTATAGATGATCAAGTCAAAAATGCTATAATTTTAAAAGCAGAAATATCTGCCATAGAATCATCTTCTAATAACGTATTTAGTAAAGATGGAATAACATCAATGAAATTTATGAGTAAAGCCCTATCTAAAGTACCAGCGTTAAGTGCATTTTCATCTACATTTGATAAAGCTGGAAAAGCTGCTTCTGAGGTTGTTGGTGAAATGGAAAGTACTAATTTTGGTTTAGATAAATTTAAAGCTTTAAGAGCAGAAGGAGTGGGCATTAAAGATGCAATGTCACAAGCAGGAGTTAATTCTCAACAAATAAAAGCAGGAAAATTTACTGAGGGTCAAATGAATATGAAGTCTATAATGACATCTGCTAAAAGTTTAGTAAAATCAATGAAAGCGGCCTTAGCCCCAGCGGCATTGTTAGCTATGTTCCTTAATGCTTTTATAAAATCTGATAAAGCAGCAGGTGATATGGCTAAAAGTATGAATATGACATATAAAGAATCTTTAGCTACTAGACGGGAACTTAAAAAATCTGCGGATCTTTCTTTTAGTAATAAAGTTACTACACAAGGTATGCAAGATTCTTTAGTAGCTATGTCCGAAGCATTAGGTACTAATACTATGTTAAGTAAAGAAATGTTAGTTCAATTTACTGAAATGAGAGAATATGCTGGGTTTACAAATGAAGAATTACAAGGTATTGCGGCTATATCATTAACTACAGGTAAAACAATGAATGAAGTTACAGGGGAATTTATGGCTCAAGCCCAAATATCAGCAACACAAAATGGAGTTTTATTAAATGAAAAAGAATTATTAAAAGATATAGGTAATGTTTCAGCTGCTACTACATTATCTTTAGGTAAAAACCCATCATTAATAGCGGATGCAGTTGCTACTGCAAAATCCCTAGGTATGGAATTATCTAAGGTAGATGGTATAGCAAGTAGCTTATTAGATTTTGAATCTTCTATAAATAATGAATTAGAAGCAGAATTATTACTAGGTAAAGATATTAATTTAGAAAAAGCTAGATTATTTGCCCTAGAAAATGATCTTGCAGGAGTTGCTAGAGAAATTTCAAAACAAGCAGGCTCTACAGCTGAATTTACAGCTATGAATAGACTCCAACAGGAAGCATTAGCAAAATCAGTTGGTATGAGTAGAGAAGATTTAGCACAAACTTTATTTATACAAGAACAATTAAAAGGAGCAACTGGAGAAGAAGCACAGGAAAGGGAAAAATTACTTAATAATAGAATAGCAGAAGTTGGGTTAGAACAAGCACAAAGAGAATTGGCTGAAGAAGGAGTTGAAGGTTTAAGAGAACAAGCTAGTCAAGCTAGTAGATTATCAGCTACTTTAACTAAGGTACAAGAATTATTTGTAGCCATAGCGGAACCTATACTAGTATTAACTGATTTATTACTACCAGTAGTAGAATTTATAGGTTCTATGGTTAGTGGTATAATGGCTTTTTCTACTATGGTTGGAGAATCAATAGCTTATGTTGGAAATTTAGCTGAGGGGTTAGGTCCTTTAAGTGGTATATTAAAAGGAATAGCAGGTGTTGCAATTTTATTAGCAGGATATTTAGCTTATGGAGCTTTAGCTTGGATACCTGTAGTAGGACCTATTTTAGGATTAGCAGCATCCGCGGCAATAATAACAGCAGGATTTGCTGCATTATCATCAAAACCAAAACAAGCAGGAGATATGTATTCTGCAAACGGTAAAACCTTAGTTTCACCTGCAGAAGGAGGATTATTTGAATTATCAAATAATGATGAATTTGCAGCAGCCCCAGGTTTAGGAGCAATGATAGCTAATAATAATAACAATAACAATAATTCAAATCCACCTACCCAAACTGTAGTACAACAAGATAATTCCGAAGCTAAAAAAACAAATGCTTTATTAGAAGCCCTAATAAATAAACCTGCTCCTAAAGTACAAATGGATTCTATTGAAGTTGGTACAGTAGCAGGAATGAGTGCATTCTCCATACAATAATAATATTTATAATAAATGTTTAACAATTAAAATTTAAATTATGCCTTTACTTAATAGACTTGAATCAGAAGGAAGTACTTTAACACCTTTAAAAGGAGAAAAGCCATCAGCACCATTAAAAGCTGGAGGAGTAATACCTGTAAATAATACTTTTTCTAAGGGAACTTATGTTGATTATGTTTCTGATGCACCAAGAGCAGTAGACACAACTGGTAACGTACAATAATACATGCCTTTAGTTAATCTTCAAACCAACCTTAAATCCTTAAGGTATGGATATGATAGATTAGGAGCTGGCCCTACAAATGGTAGCAACCAGCCTTATATTAAATCTTCTATACCAAGTGGATCCGGCCCTGGTTTAGGTGATGTAGATTTTCTTTTAAGAGGAGGATCTTTATTACCTAGAGCTGTGGGTAGAGATGTTTCTAGGTTAACACAAATGTTTTTTGATTTAAAATCCCCAAATGGACTTTTATTCACAGTAAAACAAAATGGACTTTCAAGAAGTGGAGTTAATATTTTAGCAACCTCTGGTGGAACTAATGGTGATTCAAATAATAGATTACCGTTAAATGACGGTATTTATTTACCTACTTCTACTATTTTACAAGCGGCGGCGAACCCATTAGGAGGGCATTTACAAAAACAAGGTATAAATCCATTTGTAAATACAAATAATGTTGCTAATGGAAATATTTTATCAACCGGATTTGGTCCTTCATTACCTTTATCTCAACCTTTATATTTAGATACTGTTGCTCAAAACGAAAGACAAAATCCTAATTTACCTCCTACTAGTAGACTAGTATCATTTGCAAATTCTTTCATCAAAAATGGCATACTAAAACCAGATAGTCCTGGTAGATATGTAGTCCAACAAGCAACAGAACTTTATTCATATTCAGGAGGGCCGGGGTCAACATTGGGTGTAGGCAAAACAAATATTTCTATATCTAAAAATAGAACAGGAAGAAATAATCCTTTTTTAGCTGGTGATAAATCAACAACCGATCGCTTTTTTTCAAATAGTAATAGAACTACCCCAAAACCCTCATCTAACTCCTCTTTATTTAGTTTAAACCCATCACCAACTCCAACGTTTGGAACTGGGGTTTTAAATTATGGGGTAGAAGACTATTCGGTATTCATTAGACCTTCAGTATCTTATCAATCAGCAAAAGTATTTAATAATACATTAAGTAAAATTTATGAAGATTATGGGGGAACAGATTTATTTCAAGGTAAATATAAGTTAGTAAATAATTCTAATTCATTACAAACTTTTACAACAAGTGTTTTTCAAAATAATACATTTAACCCCCAAGCCCCATCAGTTATCCCTGGTTTAGAATCATCTTTAGATTATAACCAATTAATGGATGCTAAGGGTACAGGTAGTGTAGTAGTAGGTGATCCTAAAAATGATTACCCCCAAGCTCAAATACTTGAAGATTTTAGACAAAAAACAAAATCAGACTCAGTATCAAGTTTAGATTATTCTATACTTACTAACAGATATGAAGGTAGAGTAAAATTAGGAAATGCTGGGGCAAAAAATAAAACAACAAGTTATGTAACAGGTAATAATGAAGCATTAGATAAAATTAACGCTTTACAAATTTACAAATCTAGTAATGTTAATCCAAAAGAAAAACCAATAAATGATTTATGTAAATTTAGAATAGGAGTAATTGATAATGATAATCCTTCATTAAAAACATATATTCACTTTAGAGCATTTTTAGACAGTATGGATGATTCATATACTGCAGAATGGTCATCTCAAAAATTTGCGGGTAGAGCAGAAAATTTATATAATTACCAAGGATTTGATAGACAATTTAATTTAAGTTGGACAGTAGCAGCTCAATCTAAACAAGAGTTAATCCCAATGTATCAAAAATTAAATTATCTAGCTTCAGTTTGCGCCCCAGATTATTCAACAGATGGTTATATGAGAGGTAATTTAATAGAATTAACAATAGGTGGATATCTTTTTAACCAAGTTGGAATAATGAAAGGAATTCAGTATACTATACCTATGGAATCACCGTGGGAAATAGCAATACCTGATACTCAAACTATAAATGAGTCAGGAGTCTTAAGTGATAAAAGTGTTAAAGAATTACCTTTTATTATAAATGTATCAGGATTTAATTTTTGTCCAATTCACAATTTTGTACCTAATATACAGAAAAATGAATTTGGGGTTACTAATAATAAAGGACCAGGTGTGGAAGGCGATTTAGCAACTTTTGGGCCCGAAAGATATATTAGCTTATCTAATGGGAATAATAATAATTATAATGATGTTTAATGAGTAGATATACTACAATATCAAATAAAGAAACTCCTAAAGGAAAAAGATATAAAACAACAGTTAAATATCCAGATATTCCTTTAGGTTTTGATGATATCTATGCTTACACAGATGAAGGAGATAGATTTGATATTTTAGCTCAAACATATTATGGTGATTCTAATTTGTGGTGGGTTATTTCTATAGCTAACCCTCAATTTAATCAAAATTCAATGTTTCCTCCTTTAGGGGTACAAATTAGAATTCCTGGGAATATTGGAGCAATTATTTTAGATTATCAACAATTAAATGCAATTTAGTTATGGCTGGAAATATAATTGGAGAACCATTAAAAGAAATAATTGGTGAACAAGTTGATTTAAGACAAAAAATCCAAGGTGCAGGTTATAATGAATCATCTATTCAAAGATCACCAGCAGTATTAAATTTTTTAAATAATAAAAATGCTTGGATAAAAATGGCCTCTGGGACTAGCTTATTACCAGATAGTGGGGGAGCTCAAAGACTTAAGGATTTAGCCAAATTTGAAACTCAAAATTATTTATCTGAAACTGATATTCAATCTTTACTTGGTAAAAATTTAGCTAAAAATTATATATTATTTAATACAATGCAATCCTTAACCCAGGGAGCAGAACTAACAACTACAGGTGAAGGAGAAAATGCTGTAACTACTCAAACTAGAGCAGCTACTTATGGGAGAAGAAGTGGTGTAAGAACTACTAATAGTTGGGATGGAAATAATAGTAAAATGTATGGGGGAATAGGAGGTAATAGTCGAGGACTACAACCAACACCAGGTATAACAGATATAAAAGTAGAGTCTATAAATAGAGGTTCAATTAGAAAAGCAACTGTAACTTTAAAAGCATTTAATAAATTTCAATTTGGTATTATTGAAATACTCTATTTAAGATTAGGTTATTTAATGATGTTAGAGTGGGGTTGGGATAAATATATTGATTCTATAGATGAAAATAATAATCCCATAATAAAAAATGTAGAATCTACTATTATAGAAAATCAATGGTTTAAAGATAAATCATTTACCCAAAGACAAATGCTACAACAGATTAATACTTTTGTAGATCGTTATAAAGGAAATTATCAAGGGTTTTTTGGCAAAGTAAATAATTTTAGTTGGACATTAAACGCAGATAATACCTATGACATTACTATTAATTTGATTACTCTTGGGAGTGTAATAGAATCAATTAATGCTGTGGTACCAACTAAATCTTTATCAAAAAAAGACCTTGAAAAAAGGGTTCAAGAACTCAGAAAAATTTACAAAATTGGGGGTGATGATGGTGATGAATTAAAAGATGATGAGGAAGATAATAAAGTAATAACAAATTTAGGATCAGATAGAATATCTAGTTACATAGCTCAAATAGTAACTAAGTTTTTTGAATTTAATCTAGACACTGAAGATAATAATTTCTATTATTTCCCTAATGCGGTTGAAAATGCAATTGCAGATAATCAATCTAAAATACCTACTACCTCAAATTTTTATATTAGATTTGGAGAATTATTAAAAATTATTGAAAAAAATGTAGTTTTTAAGGTTATAAATGGTGATAATGAAATAAAAGATTCAACAATTTCATTTGAAACTTCTGAAGGAAACACTAGAATTAATTATGAACCTAATTTAATACCTTTAGATCCATCAATTTGTATTTTTAAACCAACATTTACTGAAGAATTAGGAGTAGTTGGTAAAGTAAATTTACCATTATTTTCAAAACTAAAAGATTTTGTTGTAGAAAAAGAAAATGTTTATTATGGTAAGCTAATGAATGTTTATCTTAATTTAAATTTTGTTGCTGATGTTTTAAGTTCTAATAAAAATGAAAAAAATGAATTAGACTTGTATAGTTTTATACAAAAGTTAGCAGATGGTATAAGTAGATGTATGGGTAATGTCCCTGAACTTTCAGTTAGTATAAAAAATGATGTAGAAGTTTATTTTTTAGATGAAAACCCTATAACAGGTTATGATTTTGTTTACCCTCCAAAAACCCAAGAGGCAGAATTTAATATTATAGGCTACACACCAACTTCAGGATCTACATTTGTTACTGATTTTAGCTTCCAAACTAAAATAACTCCCCAATTAATGACTCAAATATCTATTGGAGCAACAGCTGCGGGATCAGAGCAAAATTCTCTAAATGCTGTAGGTTATAAACACTGGAATAGGGGTTTAAAAAATAGATTTGAAGAAAAATATATAAGTGATGAATCAAGTTACGGAGGACCAACTAAAGGAGAAAAATATTTTAATAATATTTACGATAATGATTTTAAAGTAAATTCTGACTTCAGCTATGCATTTGGTTCCTATAAATGGACATACAAAGGTACTACTAAATATTATGGAACAGATGAAACATCAAGGTTTTCATCCAATGAAACTAATTTTGAATCTGACACATTAAAAGATTTAGTTAATGATTCTATTTTACAAATTGATCAAGATTCTAAAAACAAAAATCGTACTTATCTAAATGATGGAGAAAAATTAAATGATTATCCAAATTATTTATTAGATGCTTTTGGGGGTGAAGGTGTTAATAAAGTAGAAGTTAAGACAGATCCTTTAGGATCTGAAAGGCGTGCAAGATATTTACTTAATGCTATCACTAATATTGCAGGAGTTAGATCTGGTTCAATATTTGAGGGTGAAGGCATAGATACTAAATTTATACCCCAAGTAGTTGCCCCAACAGATGCTTTATATTGGTACTCATCTGATAATAAAGATTTTTTAGAAAGAGGTTATGCTTCATTTAAACAGTATAAATCATATCAAGACCAACTTCAATATGAAATAGAAAATGTAGTTTCAGGTGCTACAGGTTTTATACCTGTAACTTTAGGATTAACTTTTGAAGGTCTAGGAGGTATAAAAATATATAATAGAATAAGAATTAATCAAAAAGCCTTACCTGCTTCATATCCTTCTACTTTAAAATTTATAGTAGATGGAGTTAACCATGAGGTAAGTGGAAATTTATGGAAAACTAATATTACAACTATTTCCCAACCAAATACAACAAAACCTTCATCCAGGAAACTGATAATTCCAACTAAATCTTCTACTTCAACTAACAAACAAATAAAGGAGTTTGTTGGAGATGCAAAACTAACTCAATCTTTACTTAAAAAAACTTCATTAAAAGCCCCATCAAGTAATGGTTTATGTTACTATCCACAATCAACCGATAAAATCCAATTAGTATTACATCATACAGCGGTATTTGGAGCTAGCGTTGAAAATATAACTAATTCATTTACTAGAAAATCTACTCATGTCTCTACACATTTCATTATTAATAGAGATGGTGATTATGACCAATTATTTCCTTTAAAATATTGGGGTAATCATATAGGAAGTAGTAGGCAAGGAAATAATTATTTGCAAAAAAGTACTGTTTCTATTGAATTAGAAGGAACTGGATTTTTAAAATATATAAGCGACTCAGGAAGAAACCCAGATGGGACTTTTGAAGATACCGCAAGATTTAAACAAGGAACTAAAACCTTTACTTATAAACAACTTAAAGGAGGGATTAATGACCCAGCAGTAGCTAGACCAGTAAAAATGTTAAGTGATGGATCTTTAAAAACAACAAAGGAATATAGAGGTTATGATTATTATCATGCCTATACTAAACCCCAACTAAAAGTTTTAAAGAAAGTATTAAAGCAAATTAAAAAAGAATATCCAAAGATTACAATAGGATCTAATTATAGTGGGGGAAATGGATTTTATGAACAATTTCCAACTAAGAAAAAGGTAGCATCTACTGCCTTTAGATTTAATCCTGGAACTTATTCACATAATTCATATAGAACGGATAAAAGAGATGTGTTTCCACAAAAAGAATTAATAGAATTATTACAAGAATTTAGCTAATGTATTTTCCAAAATCACAAATAACAACTAATTTATATACCAATGGTAGGGAATATGTATATGTTGGTACTGAAAAAGAATATATAGGCTTTTATTTTAAAACATCTAATGGAAAATACTATACAGGTAAAAATCCTAATGACCCTCCAGTACAAGAATTAGTAATACCTAAATCATCAAAAGTTAATGATGCAGAAGAAGGAGAAATTGGAAATTATTCCCAAGAAGCTGCTTTGTATTTAGTTCCTGATGTATACGCATCTTCAACATCCTTAAATTTTATAGGTAATCCACCTTTACCACCAACACAAGTTATTAATCTTCCAACGGAAAAAGATTATAATTTAGGAGAATATCAAAGATACTTTTCTTCTAAAAATAATGAAATTAAATATATTGAGATTGATCAAAACCAATATGAAAAATTTATAAATCAAGAACCAAATGTAGATTATTCTTTATACACTGCTTTTAAATTCCCATGGGTTATATCAGGCAACAGAAATGAAGCTTCAAAGGTAAATAAAAAAACTATAGAAAGAATTTCTTCTAATTTAACATTATCTGGTTTTAATTCTTATTTCAAAAATAAATATGATCAATATTTTAAATATAATATAAATGAAGGTTTATATACTGATGGAAATGAATTTATAAACTCATCCACTAAAAAATCATACATAGGTTTTTACCACATTCACCCAGAAAAAGGACCAATGGTAGGAGCCCAACATATAGAAGGTCCTCATGCTTATTTATATGCAATTAAGGAATATTATAAACAAAAAGTAACAGGTTCTTTAAGAATAACTAGTTCTATGGATGAAGTCTTTGAATATGGAGGATATAACTTTAAAAAAGCAAGTGGTTTACCTCCTCCTCCTATAATAAGTCTTTCTTTTATTACTACTTGGAATGTTCCTTCTAACAATTTTAATATTATTATTGGGCTAGATCCTTCTAAAACATATAATTTTACAGTTAATTGGGGTGATGGTAGTGAAGAAACCATTAATAGTAATAATGATTTATCACATACATACTCTAATATTGGAGAATATACAGTTACAATTGACGGCGTCTTCCCTAGGATAATGATGAATAGACCATCGGCAACACATGATAACCTTATTTCCATAAATAATTGGGGTAATATACAATGGGAAAACATGTTTGAAGCATTTAAAAATTGCAAAAATTTACAAAATGGTCCAAATACAGATATTCCTGATGTAAGTAATACTACTGATATGGTTGGAATGTTTGAAAATGCTGGTAATAATGTATCTAACCTAACGATTGGAAATATTAACAATTGGAAATTATCTACCATTACAAAAACAACCCGTATGTTTAAAGATTCTAATTTTAAAGGTTCTACAATAGAAAATTGGGATGTTAGTGCTGTTTTTAATTTTGCAAATATGTTTAAAGATGCTCCTTTATTTAACTCTCCTTTAAGTAATTGGGATACTAGTGCTTTAACAGGTATGGGGTCAATGTTTCAAGGTGCAACACTTTTTAATCAAAATATAGATCATTTTAAAACAACAAATGCTACTAACTTTAAATTTGTATTTCAAAGAGCTACAAATTTTAATCAACCTTTAAATAGTTGGGATGTAAGTAATGGAGATAATATGAGTTTTATGTTTCAAGAAGCACACGAATTTAATCAACCTCTAAACAATTGGGATGTAAGTAATGTAAGAGAAATGGAAGGAATGTTTGGTTTAAGTGCAGGAATATCAGGAATATTTGATCAAGACCTTAGTAGTTGGAAGATAAACAAATGTTCTAATTTTAAAAACTTCCTTAGAAATCAAACTTTATCAGTTCAAAACTATAAAAATTTATTAATAGGATGGGAACAATCTTTACAAAACTCTTACCCTAATGGAACAGGTTACCCTTATTTAGCTACAGGAGTAACTGCAGATTTTGGTAATTCACAATATGCCTCATCTGCTGCATCAGCAAGATTATCTTTAGAAACAAATTATAACTGGACTATAACAGACGGTGGTCCTGCTTAATAATTAATTATGTCAAATTTAAAATCATCACATTTAGATTACCCAACTTCGGAAACTTGGTTTATAGGTTGGAATAATAGTAGAACTCAAATAAACACTTATGGTTCGGTTACCCCAACTCAAACAATGATTTCTCCATGGAATGAAATGGATTATTATGAAGATGAAAAAGTTTGGTTACAAATTCTACTTAATAATGGAATTAATCCTTTTCCTGAATCCGAAGATTAATCTTATCTATAAAATTATTTGGTATACTTAATACATTATCGTATATTATGCTAAATAAAAAGGTTATATGTACTGGCTTGTAGAAAACGAGGAGCAGTTAAATGTTTTAATAAATAGTGGTTATAAAGAGGCTTTCATTGAGGTAATACCTTATAATGATACAATTCACCCCGTACAAAATCACATTAGTTTAGTGTATATTAGACCGATTGAAGCGAGTAAAGGCTTTATGGTATGTATTACGCATAGTGAATGTTTAAATGCGTTAAACACGCGTATAAACGATTTACTAAACAAATTTAAAGTATTATATTGTCGTGATAAAAAGGAAGTATTACATTATTTCCCAATCAAAACTCTTTATGACATAACTCCACCCCCTAATCCGTATATACGACCTACAACACAAACACACGATTTATATTATAGACAACACAAGGATAATCCGGAGTTAAATTTAATTATACCGATTGTTAAACATTATGAATTGTGTGAGACGATTTTTAGAGATCTAAAAGCGAATATTAACATAAAAAAAACAAAATATGATGAATTCTTTAACAGTAGAGTATCCGTGGTATTCAACGCCATCGAGAGAAGTGGCATACGTATACACAATGGCACCTTCAGTGAATACTTCCACGCAGTTGATGGTGAATACGTCAACACTCAGTTCAACTTAAAAACAACAACTACTAGACCTAGTAATAAATTTAATAATGTAAATTATGCGGCACTTAATAAAGAAAACGGTTGTAGAAAAAGTTTTATACCACGTAATAATAGGTTTGTGGAAATTGATATCTCTGCTTACCATCCTAGCTTGTCTGCTCGTCTTATTGATTATGATTTTGCCGGGGTTGATATTCACGCTCATTTTGCGTCCTTATATGGAGTGGATTATAAAAAATCGAAAGAACTTACCTTCAAACAGCTCTATGGAGGCGTTTTTGACAATTACAAAGGCCTGGAATTCTTTCAAAAAATCGAAAAATACGTAGGAGAACTTTGGGGCAAGTTTCAAAGCGATGAGTTTGTAGAATGTAAGGTTTCTGGATATAGATATGAAAAAGAAAACTTAGTTAATATGAACCCGCAAAAGTTATTTAATTATATTTTACAAAATTTAGAAACGTCAACAAATGTGTTGATATTGTGGGATATACTTTGTATATTAAGGAAATATAAGACGCAACTAGTATTATATACATATGATTCGTTTTTATTAGATGTAGATGATGAGGAAACAGAGGTTTTAGAAGAAGTTAGAGAAGTATTTAAGAAATATAAATTAAACATAAAAGAAATAGAAGGTTATGACTACAATTTTACAGAGTAATCCCAATATGTATAATATAGAATATGATGTCGTATCTGACATTAAAATATTAGGAGATTTGAATAATAAATTATTTTGCACTTTTACTGATTTAGATGGGTTAGATGCACTTATTGAGGATATAAAAAGCAAGTATGATATCATATATAATAAACTTTTTGTACTAGAGATAGTAGGGAAAGATGAATATGTAATAACATATAATGTTGACCAAACTAACCTAAATTCAATCCCAGATAATACTATTTTAGTACATCGTAAAAAGGAATCTAATACTTTATATACTATTAATGCTTTAAATGAACTTATTAAAAAGCTTAATGGTGGTGTTGTTGATACAAGCTATAAAGTAGATTGGCAACATTATAGAAATTGTGTTTTACTTACTCAACACAATGAATTAAATCAACTTAATACAAAAATTCACAAAATTATTGAATTATAGTTTGGTTCCCCAATCTATGGTTCGTATATTACAGTTACATTAACAAAAGTTATAAAATAAAAATTAGTTACATTTATGGATTTATCAAAGCTTAAACAGAAATTGGATACCCTCCAATCAAAACCACAGGGTGGTCAAAAGACCGATTACTCAACAATTTTTTGGAGACCTACAGTAGGTAAACAACAAATTAGAATCGTACCATCAGCGTATGATTCGTCAAACCCATTTACAGAACTTAAGTTCTACTATGGTATTACTAATAAAGTAATGATTTCACCTACAAATTTTGGTGAAAAAGACCCAATTGCTCTATTCGCAGGAAAGTTGCGTGAAGGTGAGTATAATAAAGAAAATTATGTACTTGCTAAAAAGCTAGATGCTAAAAACCGAGTTTTTGTTCCCGTTGTAGTACGTGGAGAAGAAGATAAGGGTGTTAGACTATGGCAATTTGGAAAATTAGTATATGAAGAATTATTAGCTCTTGCAGTTGATGATGAAATTGGAGATTATACTGATATTGTAGGTGGTAGAGACCTTACAGTAGAAACAGTAGGACCAGAAGCAACAGGCACTCCTTATAATAAATCATCCGTTAGAGTAAGATTAAAAACATCACCACTTAGTGAAGATGCTTCATTAGCAGAAAAATGGGGTAATGACCAACCTAACCCTAAGGAATTATTTAAAAGATTTACATTTGATGAAATGAAATCAGCATTAGAACAATGGTTATCACCAGAAGACGACGACTCAGAAGAAGTAGTTGCAGCTCCAGTTGCAGCTAAACCTACTAGTAATTTTAGTTTAGATACTTCAAAAGCTAAACAAAGTAAAGTAGATCAATTTGATTCTTTATTTGATAGTAAAGATAATACTAATAAAGTTGATGATCTACCTTTCTAAATATGGCAAAAAAAGTATCGAAGTCTCTCTCGGCAGCAGTGTCTGCCGAGATTAAGAGCAAATTTGATTTAAATAAATTTAAATCGTCTAAAGGTTTAAATAAAAATGTCAAATTTAAGGAACAAAAATGGATACCACTATCCCCTGCTTTTCAAGCTATAGCGGGAGTACCTGGTATACCCATGGGACACATTTCACTACTTAGAGGACACTCTGACACAGGTAAAACTACAGCATTATTAGAAGCAGCAGTTTCAGCACAAAATATGGGACAACTTCCTGTATTTATTATTACTGAGATGAAATGGAATTGGGAACATGCAGCTCAAATGGGTTTAAAAGTTAAACTTATTAAGGATGATGAAGGCAATGTTGTTGACTATGAAGGAAACTTTATTTATGTTGATAGAGAAACTTTACACACTATTGAAGACGTAGCAGCCTTTATAATGGATCTACAAAATGAACAGAAAAAAGGTAACTTACCTTATGATCTAACATTTTTCTGGGATTCAATTGGTTCTATCCCTTGTGCAATGTCAGTTGAAAAACTGAAAAATAATAATGAATGGAATGCAGGAGCAATGTCAACTCAATTTGGTAATACAGTTAACCAAAGTATTGTAATGTCTCGTAAAGAATCATCACCATATACTAACACATTAATTGCAGTTAATAAAGTTTGGACAGCAAAAGCTGAATCACCTATGGGTCAACCTAAAATGATGAATAAAGGTGGGATGGCAATGTGGTATGATGCTACATTTGTAGTTACATTTGGTAATATTTCAAATGCTGGTACATCTAAAATTAAAGCAATTAAAGGTGGTATGCAGGTAGAATGGGGTAAAAGAACAAATTTACAAATTGATAAAAACCATGTTAATGGTATGCAATCAAGGGGTAAAATTGTTATGACAAACCATGGTTTTATTCAAGATACTGATAAGGATAAAAATGAGTATAAAAAGGCCCATGCTGATGAATGGTCCAAAATTCTAGGAGGAGGACAATTTAAAATTGTAGAAGACCAAGAAGACACAACACCCGTTCTTTACGATGTAGAGGATTTATAGAAAGTAAAACATGAAACATAAAGAATTATTTAGTCTACTGGATAGCGTCCAGGAGGATCAGGAAGAGACTGTACAAAAAAAACATGATAGAGTATTAATTTTAGATGGTTTAAATCTATTTTTTAGAAACTTTGCTATGATGAATATGGTTAACCCTGATGGAGTTCACATTGGTGGGTTAGGTGGGTTCTTCCGTTCTTTAGGTGCCATGATCAGACAAACTAATCCAACTTCTGTTTATGTAGTATTCGATGGAGCAGGTTCTACGACCAACCGAAAGAACTTGCTCTCCGAATACAAAGGAACAAGAAATTTACAACGAATTACTAATTGGGAGGCATTTGATAATCTTGAAGAAGAACATGATTCAAAAATTGATCAAATTGTACGAATAATCCAATATCTTAAATTATTACCTGTTAAAACCACTATACTTGATAAAGTTGAAGCTGATGATATTATAGCAGTGTTGGCTGAAAAATTAGTTGAAAAACATAATTCCACTTGTTTTATAGTATCTAGTGATAAAGATTTTTTACAACTAGTAACAGATAAGATTATTGTATATAGACCAATGGAAAAAGAATATTATACTCCAAAGGTAGTACAAGAAAAAATTGGTGTATTACCTTCAAATTTTATTTTACATAAAACATTACTAGGTGATAATTCAGATAATATTCAAGGTATTAAAGGTTTGGGTGCTAAAGGTATATTTAAAAAATTTCCTGAGTTAAAAACCCAAGAATTAACACTTCAAGATATTTTTGATATATCAGCTAGGAAATTTAAAGATCATGTTGTATATTCACGTATAGTTCAGGAACAAAATAGGATTGAAACTAATTACAAAGTTATGGATTTAAGTGTTCCAATGATTGATGATAGGGGAAAGGAGCATATAAGTAATTTAATAATAGAAGATTTTCCTGATTTTAATCCTGAAATGTTTATTCAATTTTATAATGAAGATAAACTGGGAGGAATGATTAGAAATTTAGATACATGGTTAAAAGATATATTTTCACAATTTAAAGGTTATAAAGATTGACACTAAATAGTATAAACC
>Ga0099800_1112_pt1 | contig 23028 bp, 27 predicted proteins | sample Uncmet6_SortRC_1_FD_89868 | JGI IMG/M metagenome (GOLD analysis project Ga0099800, IMG submission 89868) | Marine eukaryotic communities from CALCOFI LINE 67, Pacific Ocean - CN11_C50_N6_SortRC_1 | ecosystem: Environmental > Aquatic > Marine > Oceanic | place: Pacific Ocean: Monterey Bay... | reverse complement strand
CGAACACAAGGACGCTCAAAGTACGGGGTTAAAAAGCCTAGTGCGTAATTCTCCTCACCCTACCCAAAAAGTAAATTAAATATTTTAAATATGTCTCGTAGGAAAATTATTAAAAAACGGTTTCCTTCACCAGATCCTGTTTATAACAATTATCTGGTTAGTATTTTAGTATCCCGTTTAATTAAAGATGGTAAAAAATCGTTAGCTCAAAATATTGTTTGTGATGCACTTGAAATAATTGCATACAAAATGGAAGCAGATCCTATTGAGGTCTTTGAGAAAGCAGTAAAAAATGTTACACCATTAGTTGAAGTAAAAGCACGTCGTTTTGGAGGTGCCACATATCAAGTACCTATGGAAGTAACAAGTTTCCGAGGCTCAAACTTAGCTTTGCGCTGGATTGTTAAAGCCTCACGTAAACGAACTGGAAAAACGATTGCATTAAAACTAGCGGCAGAACTTATGGATGCTTCAAAAAGCTCTGGTGACGCTATTAGAAAAAAGCAAGAATCTCATAAAATGGCAGAAGCCAATAAAGCTTTTGCCCATTTCCGTTATTAAATAACAGAAATATTTAACTAAAAATTAAAAATATAATCAAAACTTATGGCACGCGATAAATTTGAACGTAATAAACCACATATTAATATTGGTACAATTGGTCACGTAGACCATGGTAAAACAACATTAACAGCTGCGATTACTATGACTCTTGCATTAGGCACAGGCGCAGCGGCTAAAAATTATGAAGATATCGACGCAGCGCCAGAAGAACGTGCACGTGGTATCACGATTAACACTGCCCACGTAGAATACGAGACTGAAACTCGCCACTACGCGCACGTAGACTGCCCTGGTCACGCAGATTATGTAAAAAACATGATTACTGGTGCTGCTCAAATGGATGGTGCCATCTTAGTATGTTCTGCAGCGGATGGGCCAATGCCTCAAACTCGTGAGCATATCTTATTATCAAAACAAGTAGGTGTACCACATATTGTTGTTTTCTTAAATAAAGAAGACCAAGTTGATGATGAGGAATTATTAGAATTAGTCGAGTTAGAAGTTCGTGAATTATTATCAAGTTATGATTTCCCTGGTGACGATATTCCATGTGTTGCAGGTTCAGCATTAATGGCTATTGAAGCAATCACAGCAGACGCTAATGTTTCACGTGGTGACAATAAATGGGTTGATAAGATCTATGGATTAATGGATGCTGTAGACGAATACATCCCTACCCCAGTACGTGATACAGACAAAACTTTCTTAATGGCTATCGAAGATGCCTTCTCGATCACGGGTCGTGGTACAGTTTCGACTGGTCGAATTGAACGTGGTACAGTCAAAGTTGGTGAAACAGTCGAAATTGTTGGATTAGGTGATACACGTGAAACAACCGTAACTGGTATCGAGATGTTCCAGAAAATGTTAGATGAAGGTCTTGCCGGTGATAACGTTGGTTTATTATTACGTGGTATTCAAAAAAATGAAATCCAACGTGGTATGGTTCTAGCTGCCAGCGGAACAATTACACCTCACACATTATTTGAAGCAGAAGTTTACATTTTAACAAAAGAAGAAGGTGGACGTCATACGCCTTTCTTTACTGGTTACCGACCACAATTCTATGTACGAACTACAGATGTGACAGGAAACATCAAACAATTCACAGCAGATGATGGAAGCGAAGTAGAAATGGTAATGCCAGGTGATCGTATTAAAATGACAGCTGAATTAATCTCAGCTATTGCTATCGAAGACGGTATGCGTTTCGCAATCCGTGAAGGTGGTCGCACAATTGGTGCGGGAGTTGTTTCTAAAATAGTGTCTTAAAAATTTCATATATTAAATTATGAGTTCATTAAACAAACATATAAAAACACGGGTAAAACTAGAATCATTTGATCATAAGTTACTTACCATTGCGTGTGATAGCTTGATTGATGGCATTTCGAGCATTAACGGAATTGCGAAAGGCCCAATTCCACTACCAACAAAAAAACGAAAGTATTGTGTTATACGATCACCCCACGTCGACAAAAAATCACGTGAGCAGTTTGAAATTCGAATCCACAAACGCCTTTTGGAAATTTACACACCACAAAACGTAGAAAATATTGCTGATTCTTTCTTAAAAATTGCAATTCCACCAGGAGTATCAATCAAATTATCATAAGTTAAACGCTTCCGTATTATTATTATCAATAACGTTCTTTTGAAGGTATAATTATATTTAACAATAATTAGTTTAAAAGTTTATAACGTAATACGTTAATTTAGACTAATTATTCTGTTGTAAGAAAGTCAGAATAAAAATAAAAATAAGAGAGGTTTTTAGATGGCGTTACCTTGGTATCGAGTACATACAGTCGTTCTTAACGATCCTGGGCGTTTAATTGCAGTACATTTAATGCACACATCACTTGTTGCAGGATGGGCTGGTTCAATGGCGTTATATGAGTTAGCTATTTTTGATCCATCAGATCCAGTATTAAATCCTATGTGGAGACAAGGTATGTATGTTATGCCTTTTATGACAAGATTAGGTGTTACGGATTCATGGGGTGGTTGGAGCATTACTGGTGAAAGTGTTTCAGCTCCAGGATTATGGAGTTACGAGGGTGTTGCTTTAACACATATCGTATTATCTGGTTTATGTTTCCTTGCTGCTATTTGGCATTGGGTATACTGGGATTTAGATTTATTCCGTGATCCACGAACTGGTGAACCTGCTATTGACTTACCTAAAGTATTTGGTATTCACTTATTCCTATCAGGTTTATTATGTTTCGGATTCGGAGCTTTCCATGTTACTGGTATCTTTGGTCCTGGTATTTGGGTTTCTGATGCATATGGTGTAACTGGAAAAGTCGCTGGTGTAGCACCTGCCTGGGGTCCTGAAGGATTTAATCCATTCAATCCTGGAGGCGTGGCATCACACCACATTGCTGCTGGAGCTTTTGGTATTTTAGCTGGTATATTCCACTTAACAGTACGTCCTCCACAACGTCTATACCGTGCTTTACGAATGGGTAATATTGAAACAGTATTATCAAGTAGTATTTCAGCCGTATTTTTTGCAGCGTTTGTTACATCGGGTACAATGTGGTATGGATGTGCTACAACACCAATTGAGTTATTTGGTCCAACACGTTACCAATGGGATAGCGGGTACTTCCAACAAGAGATTGAACGACAAGTAGAAACATCTTTAAGTGAAGGTTTATCAGAGAGTAATGCATGGTCACGTATACCAGATAAGTTAGCTTTCTATGACTACATTGGTAACAACCCTGCTAAGGGTGGTTTATTCCGTTCAGGACCAATGAATAAAGGTGATGGTATTGCAGAAGCATGGTTAGGACATCCAGTTTTTAAAGACCGTGATGGACGTGAATTAACTGTTCGACGTATGCCAGCTTTCTTCGAAACATTCCCTGTTATTCTAGTGGATAAAGATGGTGTTATTCGTGCTGATATCCCATTCCGACGTGCTGAATCGAAATATAGTATTGAGCAAGTTGGTGTTTCAGTTGATTTCTATGGTGGAAAGCTAAATGGACAATCGTTCAAAGATGCCCCTACAGTGAAGAAATTTGCACGTAAGGCCCAATTAGGTGAAGTTTTCGATTTTGATCGTACGAGTTTAGAATCGGATGGTGTATTCAGAAGTAGTCCACGTGGTTGGTATACTTTCGGACATTTAAATTTCGCTTTATTATTCTTCTTTGGTCATTTATGGCACGGTGCACGTACATTATTCCGTGATGTATTCACGGGTATTGGTGCAGAAATTACAGAGCAGATTGAATTCGGTGCATTCCAAAAACTTGGTGATGTATCAACAGTTCGTAAGCAAGGTGCAGTTTAAACTGTACTAAATCTTTGAATCATTAAAAAATAAAAAAAATAATTATGGAAGCACTTGTTTATACATTTTTATTAATAGGAACGTTACTTGTATTATTTTTTAGTGTTTTCTTCCGTGAAACACCAAAAATTATTAAGAAGTAATAAATATATAATGATATATACTACTACCTATTAGGTAGTAGTATAATCACAACTTTTTTTAATCTTCATGCTCTTCAAACGGATCACGTAAATTTTGTGAAGGAGGACCAAATGAAGTATAGACAGAATAACCTGAAATGCCAACTAATAAACTGGCCATAAAAATAATTAGAATTGATGAACTTTCCATACTTTAGTTGAAAATAGTAATTTGTTTATAATTTAAGTCTTATGTTGTGTATAATAATATCTACCAAACAATTATAAAATATATTTTACACTAATAACATAATTATGGCTTTAAGAACTAGATTAGGAGAGCTTTTACGCCCTTTGAATGCGGAATATGGTCGTGTTGCACCTGGTTGGGGAACTACACCATTAATGGGAGTTGTAATGGCTCTATTTTTAGTGTTTCTATTAATCATTTTACAAATTTACAATTCATCATTAATTATCGAAAACGTTGACGTTGATTGGACAAGTTTTGGTAGTTAAAATGAATAATTAATTTTCAGGATGGAGGATTTACCGTTAAATATGTTAGAAGCACCCACAACCTTACTTTTGACGTCAGGTCTTCCAATTCAACATGTATTGGCGAGTGGAAAAATTGTCGATCTTCCCAGTGATATAACGTTTATTTGCGAAATATCGAATATTGTCTTTGCAAAATATCTTGCTCTTACAAAATATGTTGCTATAGATGTAATCCGTGTGTTTGGGTTTTTCTATATGTTACGTTTCACCATTCAATTTTTTGGACACATAAATCCTTATGATGGTGGATTCATAGAAACAATTTATACATTTACGGAACCCTATACAAGACTTTTTTTAGGTTTTTTACCATGTATTTATGGCTTAGATATGGGACTTATTGTTGGATTCTTCGTTTTAGACCGAATAGAAACAATAGTCACAAAAATAGTGATATTAGATATAACCGGCAAACTTTATTAAAAAATTATTAATATTTTAAATGACACCATCTTTATCAAGTTTTATTTTCAGCCTAGGAGCTGGAGCATTCGTTTTAGCTGCAATTTTCGGCGCGCTAGCCACTGTAAGCAGTCAAGATAAAATTGCTCGTGATTAATTACACGTGATTACGTAAAATTAATTGACGGTATCTATTGGGTTCATTTTTATAAAAAACAACATAAATTATCATGTTACGTGGATTTTTTAAATCATTTATTTTTAGTCTTTTTTGTGTAGCTTGCTTAAACCCTACATCAGCATTAGCTATCGATCTGGATGATGCGACAAGAACTGTTGCATTAGATGGATCAGGAAAAACAACTGTTTTAACGCCTGAACAAGTTAAACGTGGAAAGCGTTTATTCAATGCTTCATGTGGAACATGTCATACAGGTGGTATTACTAAAACAAACCCCAACGTAGGTTTAGACGCAGAAGCATTGTCTTTTGCAACACCTCCACGCGACTCAATAGCAAGTTTAGTGGATTATATGAATAATCCAACAACCTATGATGGAATTGAATCAATTGCGGAAATTCATCCAAGTATTTTAAGTGCGGATATTTTCCCTAAAATGCGTGCGTTAACAGATGAAGATATGTATTCTATCGCTGGACATATTCTTTTACAACCACGAATTGTTGCTGAAAAATGGGGCGGCGGTAAAATTTACTACTAAAAAAGTAGAATGGTAGTGACGCTTGTGTGTCACTACCATACAAAATAAAATTTCTATAAATTTAGACAAATAAAAAAACATTTTTAAATTTTCGAGTATAATATTAGGGCGTTGACCTCAGTGTTAACAAAAATTAAAAAGAGAGCCAAAACCATCGAAAATGAATAATTTCTGGGAAAATATAGCACGTTACCCACGATTTTTTATTAGTTCTATGATTGGTTTACTTTTAATTTTAATATCTCCATTTCAAAAGTTATTACGAACTACCACTGGGAAAATAATATTTGGATTTAGTTTTCTTGGGATAATAAGTTTTCTAACATTAACTTTAAAAAGTATGCTTGATATCTAGAATTTAAAATAGAACTAAAAAATTACTTATGAAAAAACGAGGATCTTTCGCGTTACTCGATAGTCTAGTACGTAACGGCACAAAACATATTTTTGGGTACCCCGGTGGTGCTATTCTACCGATTTATGATGAAGTGTACAAATGGGAAGAGAAAAAATTAATAAAACATATTTTAGTTCGACACGAACAAGGTGCGGTGCACGCAGCAGATGGCTATGCACGTGCCACGAGTAAAGTCGGAATATGTTTTGCAACATCTGGCCCTGGAGCTACAAATCTAGTGACAGGAATTGCAACTGCACAAATGGATTCCGTGCCACTAGTTGTTATTACGGGTCAAGTTGGACGACCGTTTATTGGAACTGACGCTTTCCAAGAAACGGATATCTTCGGTATCACTCTTCCGATTGTTAAACATTCGTATGTTATACGAGACGTAACTAAAATATCGCATATAGTTAGTGAAGCTTTTTTTATTGCTCGTAACGGAAGACCGGGACCTGTTTTAATTGATATACCAAAAGATGTTGGGCTAGAAGAATTCACTAACTACCAACCTGTTAATCAAAATAACATTATCAATACAAAAGGATTTAGGTTCACGTATCGAAGTAGTGTCAAACGTCTTCATCAAGTTGTTCATTTAGTTGAGCAAGCTTCTCAACCTTTATTCTATATTGGGGGTGGGGTAGTCTCGGCCGATGCGAATAAGGAACTTACTCAGTTGGCGGAATATTACCAAATACCTGTAACAACAACATTAATGGGTAAGGGTGCATTCGATGAAAACCATGAATTATCATTAGGCATGCTAGGCATGCATGGAACAGCCTATGCGAATTTCTCTGTTAGTGAATGTGATCTGTTAATCGCTGTAGGAGCGAGATTTGATGACCGTGTAACTGGAAAATTAGATGAATTTGCCGTAAATGCACAAATTATTCATATTGATATTGATCCAGCCGAAGTAGGGAAAAATCGAACACCTCATTTGTCAGTTATTGGGGATGTTAAAAAAATTCTAGGGGAAATTATTAAAATTGCACAAAAGACTACTTTAACAAGTTCAGATCAAACTTTAGCTTGGCGTGATCGTATTAAGAAATGGCGGAATGTGTACCCTTTAATCATTCCACAAGGTGAAACTAAAATATCGCCACAAGAAATATTAGATACCTTGAACCAATTGGTCCCCGGTGCTTTCTTTACAACTGATGTCGGACAACACCAGATGTGGTCAGCTCAATTTTTAAAATGTCAAGTTCGAAAATGGTCATCGAGTGCCGGTTTAGGAACGATGGGGTATGGAATTCCTGCCGCCATTGGAAATCAAGTAGCTTTTCCAAATAAACCGGTTATTTGTATAACAGGGGATGCTAGTATCCAAATGAATATACAAGAACTAGGAACAATCGCACAGTACCAATTACCTATTAAAATTATTCTATTAAATAATAAATGGCAAGGTATGGTACGGCAATGGCAACAATCCTTTTATGGAGAACGTTACTCACATTCAAGTATGACAGAAGGTATGCCAAACTTTGTTCAGTTAGCAAATGCATACGGGATTAACGCGAAACAAATTGTTTCCGGTGAAAACTTAAAAAATCAACTGCGCGAAGCAATCGAAACTCCTGGTCCTTACTTAATTGATTGTCAAATCATAAAAGATGAGAATTGCTATCCAATGGTAGCACCGGGTAAAAGTAACGCACAAATGATTGGAATTTCAAAACAAACAACAAAACCAATTTAAATCAAAAAAATGGGCCGAGTTGGATTTGAACCAACGTAGGCAATGCCAGCGGATTTACAATCCGCCCCCTTTAACCCCTCGGGCACCGACCCTTTATTACTATTGTAACAAACTTTATTCTACAAAAAAAGAAAGAAATTGTCAATTACTCCTATGAGTAGTAGTGATAATATATGGTAAGTTAAAAATACTTACCATATATTACCTATTAAACTATAAAGATGAACCTAAACCAGAGTAAGCTCCATAGAAAAATAAAGCTAAAACTCCTAATGCTGCAGAACCGCCAACTAAAGCAATTAACCACAATGGAATTCGTCCTGTACTTGCCATTAAATTAACTCCCTTTATATATTAGTTGAAAAAATAACTTGAAAATAAGACTGCCAACACAAAAATTAAAAGTAAACCCCAAAAAAGTGAAGTTCGGTTTAATTCTACGGGTTGCTTATTTGGATTTGGACCAGTCATTAAATCTATCTCCTATCTTTGAATAAATTGCATTGATGTAATCGCACCTATAAAGAATACTGTAGGTACTGCTAATCCATGAACAGCTAACCAACGGAAAGTGAAAATTGGATAAGCTACGGGTTGGTTTAAAACTTTTATCATATTAAAAATCCTTGAGTAAAATAAATACTATAAACCTTTTGTTAAATCTTCTAATTCTTGCTTCGCACTAAAACGATCATTAACTAATGGGATTTGTTGACGATCTTGTGAGAAATACTCATTTGGACGTGGTGTACCAAAAACATCATACGCAAGACCTGTTGCTATGAATAGCCACCCTGAAATAAATAATGAGGGAATTGTAATGCTATGGATAATCCAATAACGAACACTTGTTATAATATCAGAAAATGGGCGTTCACCAGTAGAACCACCTGACATAGAAAGTCTCCTAAAATTTTATTAATTATTACCTATTTTTAACTAGAAATATTAAAACTCAACTTATGTAAGTTCAAATAACAAATATATCTAATATAGTAAACACATTATACATTCATTAACCATTAAAATCCAAACATTCTTTAAAAATTCACCTTTGTATCCGCTCCCGCCTAAAATATTGATTGTAGATTAAAAAAGTTATCCCATAAAGGATTTTTTGGAATACTTCCGCATTTATTTATAAGTATTTAATAAACGTTAATTTAAGTCGCAATTTTGTATATTATTGTCTATAATATTGAATGAAAACTCACTTTGGAACAAGTTAAATACAACTTGTTTAAGAAACGTGAGTGTTTCTAATTTTTGTTCTTTGTAAAACACACATATGACAGTTAGCTCAAAAGAGCGCGAAGCTAGAAAAGTCAAAGTTCTAGTTGATCGTAATGTAGTCGATACAAGTTTTGAGAAATGGGCTAAGCCTGGACATTTTTCACGAACACTTGCAAAAGGCCCAAAAACGACAACTTGGATTTGGAACTTACATGCAGACGCACACGATTTTGATAGTCAAACGAATTCGTTAGAAGACATCTCTCGAAAAATCTTTAGTGCACACTTTGGTCAACTAGCCATTATCTTTTTCTGGGTAAGTGGTATGCACTTCCATGGTGCTTACTTCTCAAATTACTCAGCTTGGTTAGCAAATCCTACTAGTGTAAAACCTAGTACACAAGTTGTTTGGCCAGTTGTAGGTCAAGAAATCTTGAACGCTGATGTTGGTGGAAACTTCCAAGGTGTACAAGTAACTTCAGGATTCTTCCAAATTTGGCGTGCTGAAGGTATAACAAGTGAAATTGAACTTTATTGGACAGCTATCGGCGGTTTAATAATGTCTGGTTTAATGATTTTTGCCGGATGGTTCCATTACCATAAAGCAGCACCAAAATTAGAATGGTTCCAAAACGCGGAATCAATGCTAAATCACCATTTATCGGTACTCCTAGGTCTTGGATCATTATCATGGTCGGGTCATCAAATTCACATTGCATTACCCATCAACAAACTTTTAGATGCGGGTATCGCTCCACAAGAAATTCCATTACCACATGAGTTCTTAGTAAATCGTGATTTAATGGCACAGTTATACCCGAGTTTTGAAAAAGGATTAGCTCCTTTCTTTAGCGGGAACTGGGGCGAGTACTCTGATTTCTTAACATTCAAAGGTGGATTAAATCCAGTAACTGGTGGCTTATGGTTGAGTGACATTGCGCATCACCATCTTGCTATTGCTGTTCTATTCATTTTTGCTGGACACATGTACCGAACGAATTGGGGAATTGGTCATAGCATGAAAGAAATCTTAGAAGCTCATAAAGGACCATTTACGGGTGAAGGACATACAGGGTTGTATGAAATTTTAACGACATCGTGGCATGCACAATTAGCTATTAACTTAGCCATGTTAGGGTCATTAACAATTATCATTGCTCACCATATGTACGCAATGCCACCTTATCCTTACTTAGCAACAGATTATGCTACGCAATTGTGTATCTTTACACACCACATGTGGATTGGTGCTTTTTGTATCGTTGGTGGTGCAGCACATGCCGGGATTTTCTTAGTACGTGATTACAACCCAACAAATAACTATAATAATTTATTAGACCGTGTCTTACGTCACCGTGACGCAATTATTTCACATCTAAATTGGGTTTGTATTTTCTTAGGAATGCATAGCTTCGGATTATATATTCATAACGATACGATGCGAGCATTAGGTCGTCCGCAAGACATGTTCTCGGATAAAGCGATCCAACTCCAACCTATTTTCGCACAATGGGTTCAAAACACAAATACTTTAGCACCTGGCAATACTGCTCCTAATGCATTAACGACTGCAAGTTATGCTTTTGGTGGTGATGTTGTAGCAGTGGGTAACAAAATTGCTATGATGCCAATCAAATTAGGCACAGCCGATTTTATGGTTCATCATATTCATGCATTTACAATTCACGTAACCGTTTTAATTCTATTAAAAGGTGTTTTGTTCTCTCGTAGTTCAAAACTAATTCCAGACAAAGCAAATTTAGGATTCCGATTCCCATGTGATGGGCCTGGACGTGGAGGTACATGTCAAGTTTCAGCTTGGGATAGTGTATTCTTAGGCTTATTCTGGATGTACAACTGTATATCTGTAGTATTATTCCACTTTAGCTGGAAAATGCAATCGGATGTTTGGGGTACTGTTGGACCAGATGGTGCGGTATCACATATCGTTGGTGGTAACTTTGCTCAAAGCTCTATTACAATTAACGGTTGGTTACGTGATTTCCTTTGGTCACAAGCATCACAAGTTATTCAATCATACGGTTCAGCCTTATCAGCTTACGGTTTAATCTTCTTAGGTGCACACTGGTTATGGGCATTTAGCTTAATGTTCTTATTTAGTGGACGTGGGTATTGGCAAGAGCTTATCGAGTCTATTTTATGGGCACACAATAAGCTAAAATTTGCTCCAGCAATTCAACCACGTGCTTTAAGTATTACACAAGGACGTGCAGTGGGTATGTCACAATACCTATTAGGGGGTATTGGAACAACGTGGGCATTCTTCCATGCTCGAATCATATCTGTTGGATAATAAAAGATTAACGAGGTAAAAAATTATGGCAACAAAATTTCCCAAGTTTAGTCAAGCGCTGGCTCAAGATCCAGCGACGCGACGAATTTGGTATGGTATAGCAACTGCTCATGACCTAGAAGCTCATGATAGTATGACGGAGGAAACCTTATATCAAAAGATATTTGCGTCTCATTTCGGGCATTTAGCAGTTATTTTCTTATGGACATCAGGGAATTTATTCCACGTGGCATGGCAAGGTAACTTTGAACAGTGGATTCAAAACCCATTAAAAGTTAAGCCAATCGCACATGCTATTTGGGATCCTCATTTTGGAGAACCTGCTTTAAAAGCGTTTACAAAAGGTGGATTATCGTATCCTGGTAATATAGCTTACTCTGGTGTGTATCACTGGTGGTATACTATTGGAATGCGAACAAATCAACAATTATATGTTGGGTCAATTTTCTTATTAGGGCTTGCAGCATTATTACTATATGCTGGTTGGTTACACCTACAACCAAAATTTAGACCAAGCTTATCATGGTTCAAAAACAACGAATCACGATTAAATCATCACTTATCAGGATTATTTGGTTTTAGTTCAGTTGCATGGACAGGGCATTTAATTCATGTAGCTATTCCTGCATCACGTGGAGTACGTGTAGGATGGGATAATTTCTTAACAACACTCCCACACCCTGAAGGTTTAGCTCCTTTCTTCAGTGGAAACTGGGGTGCTTATGCTGCTAATCCAGATACCAGTCAACATATATTTAGCACGTCAACAGGTGCTGGTACGGCGATCTTAACATTTGTAGGTGGATTCCACCCACAAACACAAGCAATGTGGTTAACAGATATTGCTCACCACCACTTAGCTATTGGTGTTGTATTTATTTTTGCTGGGCACATGTACCGTACAAATTTCGGTATTGGACATAGTATGAAAGAAATCTTAGATGCTCACCGCCCACCTGGTGGTCGTTTAGGAGCAGGACATCGTGGGTTATTTGAAACTATTACTAATTCATTACATATGCAATTAGGATTAGCTTTAGCATCATTAGGCGTAGCTACATCATTAGTAGCACAACACATGTATGCATTACCCGCGTATGCTTTCATTGCGAAAGATTTCGTAACGCAAGCAGCTTTATATACTCATCATCAATATATTGCAGGATTCTTAATGCTGGGGGCTTTTGCACACGGCGCAATTTTCTTCATACGTGACTACGATCCTGAATTAAACAAGGACAATGTTTTAGCACGAATGTTAGAACACAAAGAAGCTATTATCTCACATTTAAGTTGGGTGAGTTTATTCTTAGGATTCCATACTTTAGGAATTTATATCCACAACGATACTGTAGTAGCCTTTGGTCAACCCGAAAAACAAATCTTAGTTGAACCTGTATTTGCCCAGTGGATACAAGCATCTTCTGGAAAAGCCCTATATGGATTTAACACATTGTTATCTTCTGGCGATAGTCCTGCAACAGTTGCAAGTAGTCAAGTATGGCTACCAGGCTGGACAGAAGCTATTAATAGTGGAAAAAACTCATTATTCTTAACAATTGGCCCTGGTGACTTCCTTGTGCACCATGCAATTGCTTTAGCATTACACACAACAACATTAATTTTAGTGAAGGGTGCACTTGATGCTCGAGGATCTAAGTTAATGCCCGATAAAAAAGATTTCGGTTACAGCTTCCCTTGTGACGGTCCGGGTCGTGGTGGTACTTGTGATATTTCAGCTTGGGATGCTTTCTACTTAGCAACATTCTGGATGTTAAATACTATTGGCTGGGTTACGTTCTATTGGCATTGGAAACATATAACACTATGGCAAGGAAATGCAGCGCAATTTAACGAATCTTCAAACTACATCATGGGCTGGCTTCGTGACTACTTATGGTTAAATTCATCACCATTAATTAATGGTTATAACCCAATGGGTATGAACAATTTAGCGGTTTGGGCTTGGATTTTCTTATTCGCACATTTAGTGTGGGCAACTGGATTCATGTTCTTAATCTCATGGCGTGGATATTGGCAAGAATTAATTGAGACACTAGTTTGGGCACATGAACGTACACCATTAGCAAACCTTGTACGTTGGCGTGATAAACCAGTAGCTTTATCAATTGTTCAAGCACGGTTAGTCGGACTTGTACACTTCGCTGTAGGTTATATCTTTACTTATGCAGCTTTTGTTATAGCTTCTACCGCTGGTAAATTCGGTTAATTATAGTTTAAAAATTACTACCTAAAACCTCTAAATTTCGTTTTGCGAAATTTAGAGGAAAATAAAAAATATCATTTTTTTCAATTCCACAGTAAGCACCAATAGAGATTTGGATCGTTATGGTTCTACTTTTTTCGCTAATTCAAGATTTAGATATTGATAAAAGAAAATTCCTAAGATAACATATAAGCGTATTCATTTTTCGAAAACCATAAATGGCTAAAAAAAGTATGATTGAGCGTGAAAAGAAGCGCCAACGACTTGTATTAAAGTACCGTGAAAAACGTCGAACTTTATTAAATGCAATAAAAACGAGTGATTCTTTTGCGGAAACATTAACTTTACAAAAAAAATTACAAAAATTACCTTTAAATAGCGCAACAAATAGATTACGTAATCGTTGCTGGAAAACAGGACGAAGTCGTGCAGTCTACAGAGATTTTGGCTTATCACGCCATGTACTACGCGAAATGGCACATGAAGGTTTATTACCGGGTGTTACAAAATCAAGTTGGTAACAAAGAGAGTAATATTACTCTCTTTGTCAATTTTCTTAATTAAATTAACGATTCAGTATCTTGCCCACGACGATACTGTAAATAAGCTGCCACAAATAAGCCTAATAAGCTAACAGCCATCATACCCATAACGATACCAAATAAAAGTGGTTCTACCATACTATATTATAAGATTTATCTTAACTATAAAATTAATTATAATCTCAAAAACCTTGGACATCAATAACTAATTGAAACCTAAAAATTTCCTTTTTCGTAAATTAGATCTACTTATACTATATATAAGTAACGTGTGGGTTGCGAAAACTCTTACCAATGTTATAATAATTACTAAGGTTATAAAAATAACAGGGTTTATAAACTTTTCGTTATTTGAATAATTGTTAAAGCTTCTACTTCTATAATCTAGATAGAAAAATAATATTGCCGTAAACCTTAGAGGAGGAATAAATGTCTCAATCTGTATCTGAACGTACAAGAATCAAAAGTGAACGTTACGAATCTGGTGTAATCCCATACGCAAAAATGGGTTACTGGGATGCTAGCTACGCTGTTAAAAACACTGATGTTTTAGCGTTATTCCGTATCACACCACAACCAGGTGTTGACCCAGTTGAAGCAGCTGCTGCTGTTGCTGGTGAGTCTTCAACTGCGACATGGACTGTTGTATGGACTGACTTATTAACTGCTTGTGATGTATACCGTGCGAAAGCATACCGTGTAGATCCAGTTCCTAGCGCGCCTGATCAATTCTTCGCGTACGTTGCATACGAAGGTGACTTATTTGAGGAAGGTTCATTACCTAACATGACTGCTTCTATTATTGGTAACGTATTCGGTTTCAAAGCCGTTAAAGCGTTACGTTTAGAAGATATGCGTATTCCACACACTTACTTAAAGACATTCCAAGGTCCTGCGACTGGTGTAGTTGTTGAGCGTGAGCGTTTAGACAAATTCGGTCGTCCTTTATTAGGTGCTACTGTTAAGCCTAAGTTAGGTTTATCTGGTAAGAACTACGGACGTGTAGTATTCGAAGGTTTAAAAGGTGGTTTAGACTTCTTAAAGGATGATGAGAACATTAACTCACAACCATTCATGCGTTGGCGTGAGCGTTTCATCTACTGTGTTGAGGGTATCAACCGTGCTGCTGCAGCAACAGGTGAAGTTAAAGGTTCTTACTTAAACGTTACTGCTGGTACTATGGACGAGATGATCGTTCGTGCTGAGTACGCTCGTGAGATCGGTTCTGTAATTATCATGATTGACTTAGTAATTGGTTACACTGCTATCCAAACTATGGCTATCTGGGCTCGTGCAAACGACATGATTTTACATTTACACCGTGCTGGTAACTCAACTTACGCTCGTCAAAAGAACCACGGTATTAACTTCCGTGTAATCTGTAAGTGGATGCGTATGTCTGGTGTTGACCATATTCACGCTGGTACTGTAGTAGGTAAGTTAGAAGGTGATCCATTAATGATCCAAGGTTTCTACGATACTTTATTAAAGAGTAAGTTAGCAATCGATTTACCTAAAGGTATCTTCTTCGACATGGATTGGGCTGCTTTACGTAAGTGTTTACCAGTAGCTTCTGGTGGTATCCACTGTGGTCAAATGCACCAATTATTAAACTACTTAGGTGATGACGTTATCTTACAATTCGGTGGTGGTACTATTGGTCACCCTGATGGTATTCAAGCAGGTGCGACTGCTAACCGTGTAGCTTTAGAAGCTATCGTATTAGCTCGTAACGAAGGTCGTAACTACATTGAGGAAGGTCCTCAAATCTTACGTGACACAGCTAAAATGTGTGGTCCTTTACAAACAGCTTTAGACTTATGGAAGGATATTAGTTTCAACTACGCGTCTACTGATACAGCTGACTTCGCTGAGACACCAACTGCAAACGTATAATAACTACATTTATAACGGTTTTACAAACTTGTAAAACCGCTATAATAACCGAAATTAAAATTTAATAAACTTAAGGAGTATTGAAGAGTGAGAATTACACAAGGAGCTTTTTCGTTTTTACCAGATTTAACTGATGAGCAAATCCAAAAGCAAATCGAATTTGCTATTGGTAAAGGTTGGGCTGTTTCTATCGAATGGACAGACGATCCACACCCACGTAACACATACTGGGACATGTGGGGTTTACCTTTATTCGATTGTAAAGACGCTGGTGCAGTAATGTACGAATTAAACGAGTGTCGTAAATTAAACCCTGAGGGTTACATCAAGATTCAAGCTTTCGACGCTACTTTAGGTGTTGAGAGTTGTGTATTAGCTTTCATGGTTTCACGTCCTGCAAGTGAGCCTGGTTTCTACTTAGCACGTACTGAAGGTGTTGGTCGTTTCCAAAAGTATGCTATTTCTTCTTACAGTGTAGAAGCGAAGCCAGCTGGTTGTCGTTACTAATATCACTAGAAATAGTAAAATATCAAAAATGGTATAAAAAAGGCACCGAAATTTTTTCGGTGCCTTTCTGATTTCTTAGTTATTTTCTTATTAAGAATCAACGCACCTATCTATTTATAATCTTTATACAAAAACATCTAATGACAGCAACTGTAAATTTAAAAGACGAATATAATAATTCAGAAATTCAAAGTATTCTAGATATTCTTGATGAAGAGCTTATTGGTTTAAAACCAGTGAAAACTCGAATTCGTGAGATTTCAGCTCTTTTATTAATTGACCGCTTACGTCAAAAATTAGGTTTAACTGGAAGTAACCCCGGATTACACATGTCATTCACAGGTAGTCCTGGTACAGGAAAAACAACTGTAGCTTTAAAAATGGCTGATATCCTATACAAACTAAACTACAGTCGAAAAGGCCACCTTATGACCGTGACTCGTGATGATTTAGTAGGTCAATACATTGGTCATACTGCACCAAAAACAAAAGAAATCCTTAAAAAGGCTATGGGTGGCGTATTATTCATCGATGAGGCGTACTACCTATACAAGCCTGATAATGAGCGTGATTACGGATCAGAAGCGATCGAAATCTTATTACAGGTAATGGAAAATCAACGAGACGATCTTGTTATCATTTTTGCTGGGTACAAAGACCGAATGGATAAATTCTATGAATCAAATCCGGGACTAGCATCACGTATTACAAACCATGTTCACTTCCCAGACTATGAACCTGATGAATTGCGTCAAATTGGTATCAATATGATTGAAGAACAACAATACCAATTAACACCTGAGGCTGAAGTTGCTCTTGTAGACTATATTAAAGTTCGTATGGAGAAACCTTTATTTGCCAATGCCCGAAGTGTTCGTAATGCATTAGACCGTGCACGAATGCGTCAAGCAAATCGAATCTTTGAGACAAACACAGATATGCTAACAAAAAATGATTTAGTTACCATTGCAGCTGAAGATATCTTAAAAAGTCGTGTATTTTTACAAGACTAACAAACCACGTTGCGTTATTTAGTTTAAAAATAAATAACGCAAAACATATTAGAGAAAATAAAATATGCCATTACTTATAATTGGTGCAACTGGAACACTAGGACGACAAGTCGTTCGACAAGCGTTAAATGAAGGCTATAACGTCCGTTGTTTAGTACGAAATATTAGAAAAGCAAGTTTCTTACGAGAATGGGGTGCTGAATTAGTTTATGGCGATTTAACAGCTCCGGAGACATTACCAGAAGCTTTTAAAGGCGTTACGGCTGTAATTGATACCTCAACAGGGCGACCTACTGATGAGGTCAATGTTAAAGATATCGATTGGGATGGAAAGATCGCTTTATTACAAGCGGCAAAAGTGGCAAAAGTTAGCCGTTTTGTCTTCTTTTCAATTCTAAATGCAGACAAGTATACTTATATACCGTTAATGAAACTTAAAGCGAAGTTTGAGTATATTTTACAGAACTCTGGTGTTCCCTACACAATCTTCAAACTATCCGGTTTTTATCAAGGCCTAATAGGGCAATACGCTTTACCTGTTCTTGAACAGCAACCTATTTATGTAACGAAAGAAACTATGCCGGTTGCATATATGGATACAGAAGATGTTGCCAAATTCTGTTTAAGAAGTCTTGAGTTGCCTGCAACCAAAAATTCAACTTACGCACTTGGTAATCCAACAGCTTTATTATCATCTGAAATAATAAAAAAGTGTGAGGGTTTATCTGGTCAAAAAGCTACAATTAACCAACTTCCTATTTTAGGAGTTAAGTTAGGTCGTCAATTTACTAACTTTTTTCAATGGAGTTGGAACATAGCCGATCGTCTTGCTTTTATTGAAGTTTTTTCAGGTAAGGAAGACTTTTCAGTTAACTACTCCACTCTAAATAATACCTTTGAAATTGATCCAGATGAATTGTTAAGTTTAGATACTTACTTTAAAGAATACTTTGAACAAATTTTAACAAAATTGAAAGATCTAAATTACAATCAAGCTCAAACAGCAAAGCGTAAAGATTTAACGTTTTAATACTGGTTTTGAGTGGGGGAAAAATAGTTTTTTAAGGTACAATATCTGTATTGTTTGAGATAAATTAAATTTATTCCGATATAAAATAACAAATACAAAAAATAAAAGCAAATTATGGTTGCATTAAAAATTTTAGTCTACACTTGTGTTATCTTTTTTAGTTCTTTATTTATTTTCGGCTTATTATCGAACGATCCGTCACGAAATCCTAACCGTAAAGACTTATCATAAATATTACAGAGCATACTAAATAAAAAAGAGTATGCTCTTTTTATAAAAAGCATAGACGTTTTACTAAAAAATCGATATAATCAAAACATAGCAAGGGTGATTAACTCAGTGGTAGAGTGTCTGCCTTACAAGCAGAAGGTCACTGGTTCAAATCCAGTATTACCCATAAAAAGAAAGATGAATAAAAATAAAAGGAGTATGATTAATAAACGAAAATGTTTATTAATCATACTTAGCCTTGTTTGTAAATCAAAGTAATAGTAATATTTTAAAAAGAATACTAATAAATAATCTACGGGCTTATCGTCTAAGGGATCAGGACAGAAACCTTCTAAGTTTCTAATGTAGGTTCGAATCCTACTAAGCCCATCATACTAAATTTCAAAAATCTCATTGAAGATTTTACGAACTTTTGAACCCGAATCAATAGATTCTAATGGATCCTTTCTTAAACGATGGCGTAGACATAAAACAATAATATTACTAATATCATCAACTGTTACCACTGAACGGCTGTCCAAGGCAGCGTATGCTTTTGCTGCTCGATTGACAACAATATCTCCACGTAAACCATCAACGTCTAATTCACTACAAATTTGTGAAATTTTCAAACGGAAATCGTATTCCATTTCAACTGTTGGAAGTAAATTTTGAGCATTTACTAATCGTGTACGTAACTCATCTTGTTGCTCTTGATACTTATCAACCCAAATTTGAGGCTCTTGATCAAACGATGTACGCTCTTCCACTATTCGAACACGTAAATCAGGATTTTTAACTGTTCGGATTTCAGCGTGCATTCCAAATCGATCTAAAAGCTGCGGACGTAATTCCCCTTCTTCTGGGTTTCCTGATCCCACTAGAACAAACCGAGCAGGATGACGAACAGAAATCCCTTCACGTTCCACGGTATTCCAACCAGAAGCGGCAGAATCTAGTAAAATATCGACTAAATGATCATCTAAAAGATTTACCTCATCTACATATAAAATTCCACGATTTGCTTTAGCTAATAAGCCAGGCTCAAACGCCTTAACACCTTCAGTCAAAGCTTTTTCAATGTCAATGGTACCACATACACGGTCTTCAGTTGCACCTAAAGGTAAGTCAACCATTGGAATTTTAATTTGCTCAATTTCCATTGATTCATCATTCTGGAATTGAGCAAGAACTTCTGAACTCATCAATTCAGGATTTGTTGGATGAGAATTGAAAGCATCTTCACGAATGATATCAATCTCTGGTAATAAATCTGCAATTGCACGAATCGTAGTTGATTTACCCGTACCACGATCACCCATAATAATAACCCCACCAATTTTAGGGTCAATAACATTTAGCTCTAAAGCTAATTTCATTTCTTCTTGTCCAACGATTGCTGTAAAAGGAAAGATTGGTAAAGAAGTTTTTTCTACGTTTTGTGTCACCATTTTTGTTCGTCTAAATATTTATTAATTATTGATAAAGTGTTGCACCCAACCTTATTGCTAAAATTGATGTTACTAAAGCAGAAACTAAAGCCAAGAATACCTGGTTATCTGTTAACATAGTGAAACTTATAAAATTTAATTTATTTTCCTGTATAATAACAATTGTACTATAAATATGAGAGAATTTACTACAATTTATTTATACAAAGCCAAAATCAAAAAATTAATTACAAAAAAAGGGTGAATGACGGGATTTGAACCCGCGAATGCTGGAACCACAACCCAGTGCCGTAACCACTTGGCGACATCCACCGCTAAATAGATTATACCCTAAATACAAATAGTTTGGAAGTAGTAAAAACTAAAATTTTGCAGAAACGCTATGAATTTTGAAATAACGCTAGGCATAAATGGAAAAACTTATAATTTAAAATTAAAAAAACATATAACTCTACAACAAATAGTAAAACTTTTATATGGCAACAATCAAGGTATTGTATTAGAACACAATAAAAAAATCCTAACAATAAACTTGTGGGATAAAATATATATAGAATCCAATGATAGAATTGAGATACTAACCATCGTTGGTGGTGGATAGAAAAAGCGGGTGACGCGATTCGAACGCGCGACATCGACCTTGGCAAGGTCACGCTCTACCACTGAGCTACACCCGCATTAATATTATATTAACAAAAAACGCCAGACTTGACAAGCAGTTAAGATGGGAATGGCATAATCAGGACATTGTTTTAGAAACAAACTATAAAACCTCAATGGAAAAACTTTATGAAAGATTTGTTTGATTCAAATTCAGGCTTTAAATACCAATTTAATAGTATTACCAGCACATTTACAAGTGCTTTTCAAGGCATTCAAAACTATACCCTTTTTGTTTTATTACAATTTGTTACAAACTACGAAGGGCTTATAGCGGTTGTTTATACCATTTTTGTAACTATTGGCGTAAAATCAGCAATTATGCTCAGCGGGTTATTTTGTCTCGATAAAATTGATGCATTGTCTAGAAAAGCCTTTGGAACTGCACCTAAATCCATCTATGGTGTGACCTGGGTTGATCGTGGATTCGCTTTTCTAGCTGCTGTTTGGGCAATGGGAGAACTATTTACATTTAATCCAATGGTTGTTATGGATTTTCCTTTCCTCCAAGAAATAGACCGTAATTTTTTACGTGGGATAGGTTTTTTTATAAACCTTCACCCATTAAATAGTACCATTGTAAGCTTTATTATATTCCGCGAAGTTGTACGGCGTCGTGGTCCCGACACACAGTGGTTTGGTGATACGAAAAAATACTGGATTAAGAATGTCGTCCGATACCATTGGTGTTTTGCTTTTTGTATAAATACAGTCGTGCAAATTTACATGTACTGTACATATAAATTTTTAATACCACAGGGTATGTCAGCCGAACAGCAAGAAATCGCAGCAGTATCCTTCTTCTTTTTAGTCGCGGGTATAATTAGCTATTCTGGTGTATGTGCTATATTAGGATTACGCTCACGCTTGCCATTATTCCATGGGGCTTGTGTTTTACATGTAGGAAAACTTAAAGACGCTGAAAATGATTAAATGGGTACTCGCACGCAAGCAATTTTTTTACTGTAAATTGACGAAATTTTCGAATATTGGTTAAATATAAGACGTATATCTATACAAATAAATAATAATCAAACAATATATGTCACGCTATCGAGGACCTAAAATCAGAATCGTGCGTCGATTAGGTGAACTGCCTGGTTTAACTGCGAAAACGACAACTCGTGAAACATTGCCAGGACAACACAAAGTAGTACGTGGAAAACAAAATAATGTTTCTAGTTACTCTATCCGTTTACAGGAGAAACAGAAATTACGTTATAATTATGGCTTAACTGAAAAACAACTTTTCAGTTACGTAAAAGAAGCCCGACGCTTAAAAGGTTCTACAGGATCTGTATTAATACAACTTCTAGAAATGCGATTAGACAACATTGTCTACCGTTTAGGTATCGGTAACACCATTCCAGCTAGTCGACAAATAGTAAACCACGGTCATATTTACGTAAATGGAAAAAAAGTTACAATACCAAGTTTCCAGTGTTCACCTAACGATGTAATTGAAGTTAGAAATAAAGTTACGTCACAGGAGTTAGCAAAACAATACTTAGAAAAGCCGAGTTATAATACCGTCCCACAATACTTAGAGTTTGAAAAAGAAAAGCTAAAAGGTAAAGTGAAGCGGATTGCTGAAAATACAGAAACTAATTTGAATATAAATGAATTACTAATCGTAGAGTATTACTCAAGAAGATAAGATTTTATTTATTGTTTTCCATAAGAATTTAGAGTAATAGAATGTATTTTATTCCATTACTCTAAAGAGGAAATCATTTATGATGCTTCGTCTATGCGAAAAACTGAGGCGGGAGGATTTGAACCTACGAATGGCGGAGTCAAAGTCCGCTGCCTTACCGCTTGGCGACGCCCCATTTGAAATAAAGTATATGAAAATTGACCAAAATTGTCAATCTTAGTCTTAAGATAATAACGACGGGTATGGGCAAGAAGGGATTCGAACCCCTGACACCGTGGTTCGTAGCCACGTGCTCTAGTCCACTGAGCTACAAGCCCGTAATAAATATATAACATATAATTATGATACCGTAAAGTATTTATACAATAAAGTAACTTTTTTTTCACTTAAGGTTTACTTAATATCATAATTGAAATATATTATTAGCAGAAGCGTCCTTAGTTCAGTTGGTAGAACGTAGGTTTCCAAAACCTAATGTCGAGGGTTCAAGTCC
>Ga0099800_1111_pt1 | contig 23068 bp, 26 predicted proteins | sample Uncmet6_SortRC_1_FD_89868 | JGI IMG/M metagenome (GOLD analysis project Ga0099800, IMG submission 89868) | Marine eukaryotic communities from CALCOFI LINE 67, Pacific Ocean - CN11_C50_N6_SortRC_1 | ecosystem: Environmental > Aquatic > Marine > Oceanic | place: Pacific Ocean: Monterey Bay... | reverse complement strand
TTTTTGGCCAACTGGCAATGTCATTATTGTTAGATCATTTTGGCTGGCTCGGGACAGAGAAAATGCCTGTCAATTGGCAACGCCTACTTGGGGCGATCATCATTTTCGTTGGAGTCTTGTTGACCTTACAACGATAATTTTCTTTTATAGATGAGTATTTTTTGTGTCAAATGTCGCGGGTTTCCGCTTTGAATTAAAACAATTGTTTCACTTAATGTGGCCGATTCTGATCACACAATTTGCCCAAGCAGGACTTGGTCTTATTGATACGATTATGGCAGGACATTTGTCTGCCAATGACTTAGCAGCCATTGCTGTAGGTGTCGGTTTATGGATGCCTGTCATGCTGCTGTTTAGTGCAATCATGATTGCCACCACACCATTAGTTGCAGAAGCCAAAGGTGCAAGAACACCTGAAAATATTCCAATCATCGTAAGGCAATCTTTGTGGGTCGCGTTTATTCTGGGCGTAATCGCCATGCTGATTTTACAGATCATGCCATTTTTGTTGCCATTACTCGGTGTGCCAGAAAGCTTGCAAGCGAAAGCAGGATTATTTTTACATGCCATTGGTTTTGGTATGCCTGCGGTAACCATGTATGCCGCATTACGCGGTTATTCTGAAGCTTTAGGTTATCCGCGCCCTGTGACGGTCATTAGCTTATTGGCGCTCGTAGTGTTGATTCCACTCAATTATCTGTTTATGTATGGAATCGGTCCTATTCCACACTTAGGGAGTGCAGGCTGTGGTTTTGCAACCGCAACGCTACAGTGGCTGATGTTTATAACTTTGGCCAATTATATTTATCGCGCCAAAGCTTATCGATCTACTCAAGTGTTTTCACATTGGGAAAAAATCAATCCTGTTTTAGTGAAACGAATTTTAAAACTGGGGCTTCCTATTGGATTGGCTGTATTTTTTGAAGTCAGTATTTTTAGTACAGGTGCAATTGTTTTAAGTCCACTCGGCGATACGCTGGTTGCTGCACATCAAATCGCGATGTCAGTCACCTCACAACTCTTTATGATCCCAATGTCACTCGCAATTGCACTGACCATTCGGGTGGGGATGTATTATGGGGAAAAAAACTGGGTAGCCATGCGTCATGTACAAAAACTGGGTTTAGCAACTGCGACTTTTTTTGCGATTTGCACCATGAGTTTAATATGGTTTGCCCGTCCACAAATTGTGGCCATTTATACTCAGGATCCTGCGGTATTTAACGTGGCTTTATATTTGTTATTGTTTGCAATGGCATATCAATTGATGGATGCATGGCAAGTAGGTGCGGCAGGCTGTCTGCGTGGCATGCAAGATACCAAAGGCCCGATGTGGATTACGTTGATTGCTTATTGGGTGATTGCATTTCCAGTCGGGATTTATCTGGCACGGGTTGCAAAGATGGGGCCTGCTGGAGTTTGGCTCGGACTTATTATTGGTCTCAGCATTGCTTGCGTTCTACTTTTGGCGCGGTTGTATAGCAATAATCGTAAACTTGCGGCACAACCATAGACTTGTTTCATCAGTCCCTTTTTCTTTTCCCTATATGAGAAAAATAAACAGGGTTTGAACAATGATGAAAGAAATCTGATCATCCAATATGTTTGATTTAAAAGAAAATGCCAATCGGATTTGATTGGCATTTTTATTACCTATTTTTTTATCAGGCTGACTTGGCTTTCGGACTGGCACCAATTTGCCAGACAAAAGGAAGTTCGGTTTGATTCACGATCCAGTCACCAATGACTTTTTCTTTATAAATAAGTGGATTATGTGAAGACACCGTTCGAGCATTACGCCAGAAACGATCGAGTTGCTTGGCTGTACTACTCGCAGAGGCACTGAGCGCGTTAAACAATTTAGTCGTAAGCTCTAGAACTAAATCAGCAATGACCACTTGCCCTTGTGCAGACTCCAATTCAGCATCAATGTTGGCCAGACGTTCTTTTTCATCAGATTCGGCAAAATGACTGAGATAAGCCCGTTGTAATGCTTCGGCTGTAGCTTGCGTAATTGCCTCACTAGCATAAGCCTGTGCAGATGCTTTTCCAATCACTTGTAGTACTTGTGGATCGTGTCGTGCCAGATCAGTATTGGCATGACTAAAAATACGTTTACGCTCACGAACTTCCTGACTAAAGGTGTCTACCGCAGCCTGAGCAATCCCCGACAACGTTGCCAGATGCACCACCTGATAAAAAGCGGTTTGATATTTAAAACGCTGATCAAAGGGAATAATATGTGCAGCAGGCAGTTCTACTTGTTCCAAACGGAGTGTTCCACTTCCTGTGGTTTTTTGACCGAAGCCATCCCAATCATCATCAACCTGAACCCCTGAAGCATGCCGATCAATCGCGGCAATCACATGCTGCTGACTGACTTCATCGTAGGCAAATAAATCGATCCAGTCTGCAAAAATACTGCCAGTTGAATAGTATTTTTCTCCATTGACCAGCAACTTACCTGTTGCTTCATCTTGCGTAATTCTCGTATTTACATCGCCAATCTGGACAGAACCCACTTCTGTCCATGCATTGCCAAAAATATCACCCGATACAAACCGTTCAAACCAGTCATTTTGTGGCTGCGTGCTATGTGCAACTAAACGATCTTCTACAAAAGCAAAGTGGCCACGTAATGCCTGTACGATATTAGAATCGGCTTGAGCTAATTCAGTCAATAATTGAAATAGCTGTGGCAATGACACACCTGCCCCGCCATAGGCAACAGGAACACGTAATGCACCGAAACCCGCCTGTTTTAACCATTGAATTTGCTCATAAGGCAACTGACGGCGTTGTTCACGTTCTAAGGCACCTGCTTCAATTTTGTTAAAAATAGGGCGGTACTTTGCAGCGACCGCCTCATAATCTGCGCCCAAAGAAAGCTGATCTTTAATTTGCTCAAACTGACTCATCTTTTTATCCTCATTTTGTTTTTTGTTATAGACTTCTTTCATAAGTCCCTTTTTTTCTGCCTATAGGAGAAAAATAAAGAAGAGGTAAATAATAATGAAAGAAGTCCTATATTCAAGTCCTTAACTCCACGCATGACGCGGAGGCTGAACACCATTAAGGTAATAATTTCCAACAATGTGATATTTCCAACGCACAGGATCATGTAGCGTATGGGTACGTGCATTACGCCAATGTCGATCCAGATTGAGCTCAGACAAAGTCGAGCGCGTGCCTGACAATTCAAATAGCTTATTCGCTGCGAGTATTGCCACTTCAGTGGTCAACACTTTTGCTTCTGCAACCAGTAAAGTCGCCTGAGAAACATGCTGTTCTGTTGGCTCATCAATCGCCAGATCAATCTGGTCGGCAGCCAAGTCCAATACCGCTTCTGCTGCACGAAGTTTAATTTTTAAGTCACCAATACTGGCAATGGTATAGGGATCATCGGTCGCACGCTCCAAACCTGAATCAATCCACGGACGACTGTATTTTTTTACGTATTGAATGGTTTCTTCAATCGCACCACGCGCAATCCCCGCGTCTACCGCCGCCTGTATGAACTGGGAAATCGCGCCTGCTGCGGTCGGTCGTTCAAAGGCTTGATAAATCGGAACGACATATTCCTCACGTACAGGAACTTTTTTCAATTCAACACTACCACTGGCAGTGGTACGTTGCCCAAATCCAGACCAGTCATTAATAACATTCACCCCTTCGGTTTCACGTGGGACTAAAGCAGCAAAGGGCTGACCTGATTCATTAATCGCTACAATTGGAATCCAGTGCGCTAGCAATGCGCCTGTGGCAAAAAACTTCTGCCCATTGATTTCATATCCTGTTGCGGTTTTATGAATGGTGGTGGTGAGATCAGCCACGGTTTTACTGCCTTTTTCTGAAAAAGCATTACCAAAACGAATACCTTTGAGCACCAGATCAAAGAAAAAACGTTGCTGCTCCAAACTGGCATCCAGACGTAAATGCTCTAAAAATGCCCAGTGGTTTTGTGGTAATTGTCCCAGTGAAGAATCGACACTAGAAATGGTTTTGACCACTTCCGCCAAAGTACGATATTTAACTTGTGCGCCACCAAATGCTTTAGGAATGGTAATTCCCCATAAACCACTTTGCGAATATTGCTGGATTTCATTGATGGGCAAACGGCGTTCTTGATCACGCAAGGAAGCTTCTTTGGCAAATTCGTGAGCCAATTGCTTGGCAACCTGAATTGCTTCGGCATCGTTTTGAATAATATGTGCATTTTGTGGTTGTTCAAACACCTGTAATGGCACAGAATTTGCTCGATGAGCATAAGAAGTATGGGAAGAAACCGCTGTATTTAGTTGGCTCATAGTGGAAAATCTCTTCAGTGTTTTTTTAGGCTATGCAAATCAACATAGCACCAAAAAAATGAAGCTGTTATAGTGATTAACGCATTGTTTATGAAATGGTTTTTGCAATACTTTGCATAAAAAATGCAATATATTTAAACCCTTGTTTTTAGAATTGATTCTAGTTTATTAACAATTTGAAGTAGGCAATTTAGACTTTGTCACCTATGATCAAGACTGAATCCAGCGCGGATAAAAGGTAAAATAGAGATGGCTAAAAATACGAGTTCTCCAGGTCGACGTTTTATGAAACTTGCGGGAATGACTGCCAGTATCGCGACTAAAACAGTCTCAAGCTCGATTCGAAATTTAACCGCGGATGATGAACAAAAACTTGCGGCGAAAACCAAACTTTTTCAGGATATTGGCGTTCAAATTGCAGATACTTTGGGCGAAATGAAAGGCGCAGTCATGAAAGTTGGACAAATCGCCTCACAATACAAAGACATTTTTCCACCCGAAGTCGCCAAAGCCATTGCAAAACTGCAACGCCAAGCACCTGCTGTTCCATTTAGCGCGATTCAGCAACAAGTTGAAAAAGAATTAGGGCAACCTTTACTGACCATTTTTCAATCTTTTGAACAACAACCCTTTGCCGCTGCATCTATTGGACAGGTTCATCGTGCTGTTCTGCCCAATGGACAAGAGGTAGTAGTCAAAGTGCAATATCCGGGCGTAGATGAAGCTTGTGAAAGTGACCTCAAACAGGTTCGTTTGGCTTTACGCTTGATGGGTGTGATCAAGATTGATAAGAAACTTCAGGATAAACTTTTTGCAGAAATTCAGGACAGTCTGTCTGATGAATTGAATTATGAAATTGAAGCGCAAAACCTTGAGGTTTTTAAAACCTTCCATGAGCAATTAGATGATAAAATTATCATTCCAAGCGTTTATAAAGACTATTCTTCACGCCGTATTTTAACTTTAAGTCTGGAGCGTGGAGAGTCGATTGAAACAGCCAGTACATGGCCTATCGAGATTCGTAATGAAATTGGTCGTCGTCTAATACGCGCTTTAGGTCAGGAAATCTTTTATTTAAAACGCTTCCATTGTGATCCACATCCAGGAAATTTTGCGTTTCGTGAAGATGGCAGTGTGATTATCTATGATTTTGGTGGAGTAAAAACCTTAACTATTGAAATCATTGAGCATTTTAAACGGCTGGTACAAGCAGCGCGTCAACAAGATGTCGCTGCAATTGAAAATCATCTGGATGCTCTACACTCACTTTCAGAAAAAGGATTATTTCCAGAAGAGCTTTATTTACAATGGTTAGAAGTCCTGTTACGCCCTCTCACAACGAATTATGACTTTGCCCAAAATTCTGCGCATCATGATGGCGTTATTTTAGTGAAAAAATCCTTGAAATACTGGGATGTGTTTAAGCCATCGCCAGATACTTTAATGGTCAATCGCACTATTTCAGGACATTATTGGAATCTCATCCATTTAAAAGTCGATGATAATCTGAATGATTTATTTGAAGAATTAGTTCCGAATTGATTTAGAAGATTACAGCATGATTGAAGATTGATTTACATATTTGACTTATTAATTGAAATATTATAACATTTCAAAATAAATCAATTGGAGGGTTTCCCATGCGTAACGGTATACATCCTGAATATCAACAAGTGCTTTTTCATGATACCAATGCAGATGCCTATTTTGTGATTGGTAGCACCATCCAAACCAAACAAACTCGTGAATATGAAGGCAAGACTTATCCCTATGTGACTTTGGATATTTCCAGTGCATCTCATCCGTTTTATACAGGTGAAGTCCGTCAAGCCAGTAACGAAGGTCGTGTCGCAAGCTTTAACAAACGTTTTTCACGTTTTAAACGTTAATCTTGCCTTAAGTTTTTAGTTTTATACTGAATCCTATTCGAAGCCTAAGCAACTATCTCCTCCACTTAGGCTTCTTTTTTTGGCCGAAATTCGGTCTTGTGTATAAACATGAAGTTATCCACAGTTGTCCTTTCTCTTATTGGTAAAAGCAATTCTAACTAAGTTTTCTTCAGCTTATTTGCTCAAATGAATGCTGAAACCCATAAATTCAATGCTATGCTTCATCATACTTTTGACTTGTCATTGAATCACGGAAAATCATGGTACACAAACTCTTGCAACAGCTTCAAAATGGTGAAGCCAAATTTGCTGATGTTTTGGCGCATATCGAAGCACGTTTTGAACATCAACCAACAGCATTTAAAAACGGTCAACAACACAATGCTGCCACTGAAAATCAAGGCAGTGCTAAAGTATTGTCATTTGCCAAAATTGAAGGTCTGGATCAAGTGCAAACCTTAAGTCTGTTTGCAGAACATTATGCTTCTGTGCTTGCAACACCAGAAAGTACAGATCATCAAAACATTCGTCAGTTTATGCAACATGGCTGGGATGGTGTGACTTTTGAAGGTCAGGCACTCACTGCAAAATAAAATAATAAAGTCATAAAAAAACCCAGACATCCTGTCTGGGTTTTTCGCATTTCCGTTTTAGGGTTAACTCCTGTCATCCCTCACGATCCTGATGATTGACTAATTGTTGTTGTTTTACGTCTTCGAACATCCTGTTCTTTATGGGTTCATCATAGGAAATTTATATTGTGGTGAATATTGGCAATTTTCCTGAATTGATGTAAGCCAGAACTTACATACTATCTCGTTTAAGGTCATTTTTTGAGATCAGTAGATGCGGGTATTGAAGAACTAAATAGCTCTAGAATCTCATTATAAACTTTAACGTTTAGAATAAATTCAAGATTTTCATCACATTCTATAATTTTGGCAATATATCTTGTTTCTATTCAGATTTCCTAAAATTTCACAACTCACCCACATCAATCAGTTTATTTCTAACCATGATTCAAGATGAATCCATCATTGATCTAGATCATTCCATGCAAAAATCATATTAAACACTTTCTATCTGTTTTACACGATGCACAATAGAATGTTCTTCATGCTGCACAATCTGATGCCCCACTCGATGATAACCACGATTAAAATACACCAAACTTTGAGTCTGCTGACTTTGTTGAATCGCAACAATACGACACATCAAAATCGTATGTGTTCCCACTTGTTGAACCTGATCAATTTCACAATCAAAATTCACTAAAGCATTGTCTAAAACTGGCGCACCTGTTTCGAGTTCCGTCCAAAATCCGTGTTCAAATCTTTGTTCAGGACTCAATTTTGACGAAAATGCTTGAGAAATATGCTGATGATCTGCGCCTAATACATTCACCGTTAAAATTTTATTTTCTAAAAAGTGTGCATGGGAACTTGATGCTTGATTCATACAAACTAACAATGTCGGCGGTGTATCGGTCACACTGCATACCGCAGATGCAGTGAAGCCATAACGGCCAGACGCGCCTGCTGTGGTTACCACACTGACCGCACTGCTTAATAAAGACATTGCATTTCGAAAGTCTGACGCTTCAATCATCATTTTATTCCTCAATCAGCTCAATCGTTTGATCACCCATAGCATCAAACGATTGAGCTTAGATCTGACTATACCGAGTATTACCCGTTTGCGAGTTCTTTTCGGATAATTTCTGCACCTGCGCTAAGTGCTTGTAACTTGCCTCGTGCCACATCACGAGAAAGTGGCGTCATACCACAATTGGTCGATGGATACAGTTTATCTGCATCCACAAATTGCAGTGCCTTGCGCAAGGTATCAGCGACTTCTTCAGGCGTTTCAATGCTATTGGTGGCAACATCAATCGCGCCGACCATCACTTTTTTGCCACGAATTAACTCGATCAAATCCATCGGTACGCGAGAGTTGTGACATTCCAGTGAGATAATATCAATCTTGGACTGTTGTAACTTAGGAAAAGCTTCTTCGTATTGTCGCCATTCTGAGCCTAAGGTCTTTTTCCAGTCGGTATTGGCTTTAATACCATAGCCATAGCAAATATGTACGGCAGTTTCACATTTAAGACCTTCAAGCGCACGTTCTAAGGTGGCAACACCCCAATCATTCACTTCGTCAAAAAATACGTTAAATGCAGGTTCATCAAACTGGATAATATCGACACCCGCGGCCTCTAACTCCAAAGCTTCCTGATTTAAAATTTTGGCGAATTCCCAAGCCAATTTTTCACGACTTTTATAGTGCGCATCATACAACGTATCAATCATGGTCATTGGACCAGGTAATGCCCATTTAATCGGTTGAGTCGTTTGCTGACGTAAAAACTTGGCATCTTCTACAAATACGGGTTTTTGACGCGATACTGCACCGACAACGGTCGGTACGCTGGCATCATAACGATTACGAATCCGAACTGTTTCACGTTTTTCAAAGTCAACACCATCAAGATGTTCAATGAATGTGGTGACAAAATGTTGGCGAGTTTGTTCACCATCACTCACGATATCAATGCCTGCCAATAGCTGCTCGTGTAGCGATAAACTCAAAGCATCACGTTTGCCTTGTACCAGCTCATCACCTTGTAATTTCCACGGTGACCAGAGTTTTTCAGGTTCTGCAATCCATGATGGTTTTGGTAGGCTACCCGCAGTTGAGGTTGGTAATAATCGTTTCATCTTCAATAATCTTCTATATTCAGTTACACAGCGGCGGTTTTATTCGAGTGACTTCTATCCAAACTTTTATCCGAATTGTTTTTATCGGAGTAATTGGCAGCCCATCGTTCAAGAATATTCTGGTAAGGCTTAATGAAGTTTTCCTCAGTCCATTTACCTTGTTTTACTGCTAATTGACCACGTTCCACACGATCATAGACGATGCGTGTTAATGAATAATCTGGATATTCAAGACTTGCTTGATAGACTTGTGCCGCTGATGAGTTTGCATTGTAAATTTCAGGGCGATAAATCTTTTGGAAAGTTTCCATGGTACTAATTGCACTAATCAATTCAAAATCAGTGTAATCACGCAGTAAATCACCTGCAAAATAGAAGGCTAAAGGTGCAACGCTCCCTTTTGGCATAAAGAAGCGAACCTGTAAGCCCATTTTATGGAAATACTCATCAGTCCGTGAATATTGGTCTTGTTTGTATTCAACGCCCAAAATAGGATGTTCATTGCTCGTGCGATGATACTTTCTCGCGGTCGAAACACTCAGGCAAATCACAGGTTGTTGATTAAACTCTGCCTTAAAGGTGTCAGAATTTACAAGATATTGATATAGCTTGCCATGTAAATCACCAAAGTTTTCAGGTGCATACGATGTTGAGTTTTCTTTATTATGTTCTTTAAGCACCACGCTGAAATCGTAGTCACGAACGTATGATGAAAAGCTATTTCCAATCATTCCTTCAATACGCTGATTGGTTTTATGATCAATAATTGTACTTTTCAGCATTTCAATGATTGGGAAGCTTGTACCATTCCCTTCAATATCCAAATCGGCAGAAATAATATCGATTTCAAGTGAGTAACGATCACCATTGGGATTGTCTGATTGTGCTAAAGCATTGAAACGATTATTAATCATGCGGAGGGTATTGCGCAGATTCTGCTCACGGCTTTCACCACGTGCCAAATTGGCGAAATTAGTTGTAAGACGTGTACTATCTGCGGGTTGATAGTTTTCATCAAAACGAATACGTTTAATTGAACATGCGAACTGTTTACTCATGGCAAAATCTACTACCCTAAATTCTATAGGGTCATTTATACCTAAAGACAAACATGAATAAAAACGATTTTGTTTCATTAAAAGATGAGCCAAATTCATGTTTAGAAATTTAGCTCAATTGAAGATGGATAATGCGAGTCATGTCTTTGCAGAAGTTTGGGATAATAAGGCAGTCTAATAAAACGGCCCTCCCGCCTTTACAGTAAAATTAATTTTTTATTTTTATCAAAATCTTAGATACTATTTCAATGATTCACTTAAACTCTATCAAAGTCCGCTATTTGAGATAAAAACAGTAAACTCCTAGCTTTTCGACCTATGGTCGTTCTGCATACTGCGGTAAGTCATCACAAATCGTGTCCCACTCTGCTTTATGCGCGGCAAAAATATGCAAACTCGGTTTTTGCTCAATTTTGGTATCTAAAGTTCCAATCCGCAAACGATAAAATTCAGGGGTATCCATTTTGATGCTCATGATGGGCGAACCACATTCGCTACAAAAACAACGCTGCGTGGTTGGGGTCGATTGATATTTCTTAAGCAAATGTTCGCCTTGCACAATTTTAAAATCATTCACATGCACAGGCGTATTGGTTGCATAAGCTGTACCATTGGCTTTACGGCAACGTTGGCAATGGCATTGAATAATATCACCCAAGCCATGACCTGAAATCTCATAACGAATGCCCTGACACAAACAGCTTCCCGACAATAATGCAGCTTGTGACATAAAGATACTCCGTGTAGTTGTTGATTTTTCAACCAAATTAACAGGTTTTGAGGATAACAAAAATAGTGAATTTCAATTTAGTCAGAATTTAGTTGTGCATGAACACCTTGTGCTACTGCTCGTCCTGTTGCCAGACAAGCTGTGAGTAAATACCCCCCTGTGGGTGCATCCCAATCCAGCATCTCACCACAAGCAAAAATATAAGGAGAATTCTTTAGCATCAGATGCTCATTTAATGCATCGAGTCGAATACCGCCTGCGCAGCTAATCGCCTCTTCAATTGGACGAAAACCCTGTATCTGCACGGCAATTTGTTTAATATGCTGCGCCATTTTTAAAGGATCATTCCAGTCATTTTTACTGATGACATCACGAATCAAAGCAATTTTGGTTTTATCCAAGCCAATCTTTTGCCATATGGTATTTAAAGACTGCTTTTTGCCTTGCTGTAACTTTTGTAAAATTTGTTCTTGGCTCAGGTCTGGCAGTAAATCCAAATATAAAATTGCGTGACTTTGCGTCTGCATCGCTTCACGCAAATCGCGATTACAACGATAAACCAAGCCACCTTCTAGTCCATAATGGCTGATCACCATTTCGCCAAACTGAGGTACTTGACCAGCTACCCACGCCTGAATCCGCTTAAGCGGTTGTCCGAAAATGGGTTGCAAATATTCAGACCAATTGACCAATACACCGACATTACTGGCGCTAAAAGGTTGAATCATGCATGACTCTAACCAGTTTTGCCATTTGCCATCACTTCCCAGTTGTGGCCATGATACTGCCCCACACGCCAGTACAATCGCATCAGCCGTAATGTGATTCTGCTGTTGTTGCACTAAATCCAGAACCGTCAAAGACTGATTCTGTATTGCCAAGACTTGATGGCGGTAACGAAATTTTACGCCGCGATCTTGCAAACGTCTGAGCCATGCGCGTAATAATGGCGCGGCTTTCATCTCATTGGGGAAAATTCGTCCTGAACTACCAATATATGATTCAATCCCTAAACCTTTCATCCACGCTTGAATGGTTTCGGCATTGCAAGTTTCAAGCATTGGGCGCAACCAGTTGGCATGATCATAGCGTGATATAAAATGATCTAAATCTTCAGCGTGGCTGATATTAAGCCCTGTTTTTCCCGCCATTAAAAACTTACGTGCTGCCGATGGCTTTTGCTCGTAGATGGTAATGTTATAATCACCCAGTTCAGACAAAACTTCGGCACAGGCTAGTCCCGCAGGACCCGCCCCAACGATCACGACCCGCTTACTCGGCATGACCTTGCCCTTGCAATGGCAAAAATTCATCAAACCGAGTCTGATAGCTTTCAGGTTTACTGATGATGAGCTGTTGGCAAAGTTCAGCACGCTCTAGATATTTGACCTCAAAATGGGTGCGTGCCGAATCAGATGCAATGCGTTGTTTAACGTAAGGCAAATGCCACAGGTGCAAAAGTTGCTGTTCCGCTTCATCAATATAATCTGGGATGTTACTCGCTAAAGTAATCGTACCTTGAGGTTTTAAACGTGACAGCAAAAACTCAAAAAAAGGCATATTCAGCCAGCGCTGTGCAGGATTATGCGGTTCAGGATTTGGGTATAAAATAAAAAAATGTTCAACTTGCTGAGGATAAAGCGCATGGACGATCCACGGCAAAGCATCCGCATGGATGGGATATAAATTATCTCTAGGTTCCAATCCTTTTTGTTTCTGCATCGCCAAAAATTTTTCTTTGGTGCGCTCGATTGCAAACAATGTTTGTTCTGGATGTTCACCACTAAATAACAAGGCATGCTTGCCCTTACCCGCACCAATTTCAACACAAATGGGGGTATTTTCAATGGAACTAAAATCACGCGGCGCCTGCATACGCTGGGCTTGAAATTGACGAATCGAGATAATCACAGCAAACTATTCAAACTAGGTATTGAAATCAGGCTAAGTCTAACAAGTGATTTGAGCTTTGCCTAATATCTTGATGATGAATTTGAGGATTTTACTATGCCACGCACATTTCCCTGTCCCCGTTGTGGAGAACCCTCTGTCTGGGAAGGCAATGAGTTTCGTCCCTTTTGTTCAGAGCGTTGTAAACTGATTGATCTGGGCGCATGGGCCAATGAGGACTATAAATTACAGACTCAAGATGCTCCAACATCGGAAAATGGCAACCCTTATGATTACGATAGCTAAACTGCTATACCCGCCTCGATGGTCATCTTTTGTTGCAAAATTTACTCAAAATCGTGCAATTAGCAAACAAAATTAAACACACAGGACTTAAAGTACTCGTCAATAATATGGCTCTTCTCACAATAGGAGAATTTTGATGCTTTTGTTGAGATTACTTTTCGCTGTTTTTGCTATTTGCTGTTTAATCTTCCTCGTTTTAGGTTTTATGGCTTCAGATGCCGTTTTATTTGTTATTGCCGTATTATTTGCAGTTGCAAGCATTTTAATTGCACTGGAAGCCAAACAGCGTTTCCATAGCTTATTTCACTCTTGACGTCTGGGACAATGATTGCAAGTTCAATCATTGTCCTTTTATTATGTCTCTTTTAACCTGCTTTACCTGCAACAAAAGGATTAAATTGTTTTTCATAGCCAATGCTGCTCATCGGCCCATGTCCTGAAATAAACTGTGTATCATCGGGTAGACTAAAACATTCACGTTGAATCGAATCCAGTAGTTGTTGGTGATTGCCTTTTGGAAAATCAGTCCGCCCAATCGAGCCCTTAAATAACACATCCCCTGTCCATAATAATGCATGTTGTTGGTTATAAAACATCACATGGCCTGGTGTATGCCCTGGCGCAAATCGCACTTCAAACTGATGCTCACCTAATGCCAAAACTTCGCCACCTTCAAGCCATTGATTTACATGTACAAGTTCAGGAATTGGAAATCCATAACGTTGCGACACTTCCTGAATCATATCTAGCCAAAATTGATCCTCTTTGTGCGGGCCAATTACAGGAATACCCCAGATTCTAGCCAATTCACCAACTGCCCCTGCATGATCAAGATGTCCATGGGTCAACCACAATGCTTTGACCTTTAAGCCAAGTGCTTCGACTTCTTGTCTTAGTTTGGCTGCATCTCCCCCTGCATCAATTAAAATTGCGTCTTTAGTTTCACTATCCCAAACAATAGAACAATTTTGAGCGAAAGCCGTTACAGGAACTATTTTAACTTGCAGCATAACAACCTCTGGCGAAAAATCATGATGTTTTATTGGGCTAAGGTGATTTCAAGCGCATTTAAATGGGCTTGAACCAGTTGGCGGAGTAATTGTAGATGGGCATCTGAGTCGTTTAATGCAGGAATGTACTGATAAGACTCACCACCAGCATTCAAAAACAATTCTGCATTTTGAATCGCGAGTTCTTCTAAGGTTTCCAGACAATCCGCAGAAAAAGCAGGGCTCAAAATCTGTACAGATTTCACACCTTGTTGCGCCCACTCTCCAAGCAATTGATCTGTATAAGGTTTAACCCATTCCTGTTTGCCAAAACGCGACTGAAAACTAATGGCCCATTGATTTTGTTCAAGCCCCAGTGCTTGGGCAACTAAACGCGCGGTTTCCCGACATTGATCTGCATAAGGATCACCTTTATCAGCATACGGCTGTGGAATTCCATGAAAAGACATTAATAATTTTTCTGCTGTCCCATGCTGATGCTGAAAATCCCGAATACTTTGCACTAGCGCCTGAATAAATAAAGGATGGCGATAATATTCTTTAACAATGCTTAAGCCCGGTAAATTACGTTGCTGCGGAATCCATTTGGCAAAAGCATCATAAAGTGGCGCGGTTGAGGTCGCAGAATATTGCGGAAATAAAGGCAATAATAAAATATGATCCTGAGGAGATTGCGCCAATTGTTGCAATAATGAGGTGATTCCCGGTTGACCATAAGTCATGGCAGGAACCACCCTTAAATCAAACTGCGGATAAGCATCCGTAAGATCAGATTTCAAACGTTCAGTCTGCGCAAAAAGAATTTCTCGCATGGGTGAATCTTTACGCCAAACTGTTGCATAGGCATGCGCCACGCGTTTAGGACGAAAAGGCAGAACAAAACAGCGTAGAATAATTTGCCAAAGCAGTACGGGAATTTCAATCACCCGTGAATCTGACAAAAACTGTTTTAAAAACTGCCTCACTGCTGGAACAGTGGCTGCATCAGGAGTTCCCAAATTGGCTAAAATAACAGTCACTTTTGGCTTAGATGCAGTAGACATTCTTTTTCCTGTTCAATACGTACATGAAAATCTGTGGAGTACGCTTACTTTAACAGTTTTATGGCTTTTTCAAAATAAATGACTAATTTGTTTTTATTTGCGTCGTGCGTTGATATTCTGGCTGTTGAGTTTCCAGTAATTTCAAAGCTTTAGGTGTAAGCTGCCACAATAAACGCTGACGCTCATCACGACCAGCGGGGACAATCCAGTCATTTTGTCGCATCTGCATTTTAATATGATGTAATGCACGGATATTAATTTGCGAACGCGCAACTGCATGTGCTCGCGGTAAGACTAACCTTGCATCTTCGAGCCCCGTTTCATTCAGATAATCATTAATCCTTTTAGAAAAATATTCCTCAGGTGTCGGGATTTTAAAGACCACACTTAAAATGGATAAAATCTGCAACCAAGTCAGCTTACGTTCAGGTTTAAGTTCCTGAAAATTACCATCCTGATAGGCATGAACACGGTATTCAAAAGAGTAAATTTCATTGTTATACACTCTTGGCATTGCGACCAAGGGATCATTTTCACGCTTACCTTGCTCAGTTTCCAGACGAGTGACTTTAGCGCGTAAACTATCAATTTCATCTTGTAAAACTTGGGTATTTTGCGGTCTGACCCAACCCAATACAGGATAACGTTCCAACATTTGAGACATGTTGAAACGCACCGCCAGTTCTAAGTCGCGCAGGCTATGATAACAAAAAACCTGATCGACCTCTTGTTGGAGCTGTTTACGAAATTCATGAAATTTTTCTTTTAATTCTGGTTTGCTATCCTGCAACGCAGCGTCACGACTTTCTGGCGCATCATGCATAAAGACAATAATCGGTTTTTGTTTGGTTACGGCATAAATATATTCAAGATGTAGATAACTTACCCCTGAAACTGATTGTTCCCCGTACTGACTACCAAGCAATAATACAACATAATCACAATCGTCAATTTGACGACGCGCAATGGAGGTACTCAGTGGTGTACGTTGCTCAAGCCCCCATGAAAAAAATCCCATTCCGATGAGTGTCTGTGCCAATACCATACGTTCTGGTTGCATCTCTGCACCAGAAGTTGAAATAAACACTTGATAACGCTTATCCAGCATGGTTATCCCCTAAAATTTAACATTCCTCATCACGTTCCGTGTGATGTACGAATATATAACCTCAAATTTAGATCTAAAATTTATGCAATCATCGCCATACTCTTCAATCATCAATATTGTGAATACGCCAAGTCATATGATCTTTAATCATATGTTTTAACACAAACTTTAACTCATCTGCATTATTTCCGCTGACAAAACACTCAATTTGTAGATGATTCTGACGAATTTCGTCAAATAATAACTCATTTTTAATCAAAATACGGGCTGTTTGCCTCGCCACCGCCAAACCTGAGTCAATTAATGTCAGTTTCTGCCCAAAAAGATGGGTAATTGCTTCATTTAAAAACGGATAATGAGTACAGCCTAATACCAAAAAATCCGCATGCTGATCCACGACAGGCTGTAAACATTGCTGCAATACCGTTAAACAAGCGGGACTCATTTGTTCGCCGGCTTCAACAAAAGGCACCAGTTCCAGACAAGTGACAGCTAAGACCTCTACCCCTGCTGGATGCGCGAAATTTTGAATCACATCCTTAATCAGTTGCCCACGAAATGTTGCAGGTGTTGCCAATACTGCAACGACTTTAGACTGAGTTTGTAGCACTGCCGGTTTGAGCGCAGGCACTAAGCCAACGATTGGAAAAGACGCTCCATAATGTTCGCGCAAATAATCCAGACTAAATGCTGAGGCTGTATTACACGCCACAACTGCCATTTTACAACCACGACGATATAACCATTCAATCGCCTGTGCGGTTAACTGTCGGATTTCCTGATCTGAGCGTGGCCCATAAGGAACATGTGCAGTATCGGCATAATAAATAATCTGTTCATTGGGTAAATGCTGAACGATTTCCTGTGCAATGGTTAATCCCCCCACACCAGAATCAAAAATACCAATCGGTGCATCTTTAGATGCTTGAAGTCTGGATTTTAATTCAGCATGAATAGGGTGTATTGCGGTCATTTCTTTGGATAAATCCATCGTGTCAGATTCAGAATTAAGCTTAAACCTCAACTGCTCAATTGCAAGAGCAAATCACCACTTTTTAACTCAAGAACAGCTTCTCCATCAGAATTTTCAGTCAAAACACCCAACTCAATCAAATGATAAAAAGCGGCGCGCTGAATTAAAGCATTTAAACCAAAGCGCACATGTACATAAGGGCGTAACTTCTCTTCCCCTACTTCACTTACATAGGCGCGCATAAAAATTGGATGTTCCTCATCCACGATCACAATATCTTGATTGGTGGTGGTTAATTGGATAAAAGATTTACAATCAATCTCGATCACATCGACTTGATTGACCAGCAAAGGTTCATCTTCAACTTCAATCTCAATTTGCTCAACGGGTGTCTTTAAATAATACTTTGCATCCTCTTTCCAAAGCACTTTAGAAAATAGGTCTAAAAGCGCCTGCCGCTTGATCAATTGACCTTCGTGCCACCATTCTCCATTGGCTTTTATGATCAAATCCATTTTACCGCAATGCTTTGGATGCCATTGGTCAAGAGGTGGAATTGACCTTTTGTGACTTTGCTGTGCATCTTTTAGATATTGTGCGATACTCATTAAGTTTTTATCATCTAACGATGTTGACTGGTTTGTCTCTTGAGACGAATGATGATGATTTACCATGGTTTATGCCTTGCTGACGAGAAAATATAACGACTCAGCCAATTGGCTAGATCAGGGTTTGAAACTATACTAGCCGCAAACTATTTAAGACACGATTGTCTGTTTGTGTCTAGACATTAAAGAACACTCATGGCAGCACCGAAGCGCTGATGTGACGGTTGCCACCCTTAGCAATATGAGGAGTCCTACATGGAGCACATCGAACGCGAAGCGATGGAGTTTGACGTAGTGATCGTTGGTGCTGGACCTGCGGGTCTATCGTCTGCGATTAAAATTCGCCAACTTGCGATTGAACATAATTTACCCGATCTATCCGTCTGCGTCGTCGAAAAAGGCTCCGAAGTGGGCGCTCATATTTTGTCTGGTGCGGTCCTTGAGCCACGTGCCATCAATGAGCTATTTCCGAACTGGAAAGAAGAAGGTGCGCCTTTAAATGTCCCTGTGACTGAAGACAAAACCTACTTCCTGCTCTCTGATGAAAAATCGCAGGAAGCACCGCACTGGATGGTGCCAAAAACCATGCATAACGATGGCAATTATGTCATCTCGCTCGGCAACGTGGTGCGCTGGTTAGGTCAAAAAGCTGAAGAATTAGAAGTGTCTATTTTCCCGGGCTTTGCTGCTGCTGAAATTTTGTATCATGAAGATGGTACCGTCAAAGGCGTACAAACAGGCGACATGGGCATTGGTAAAGATGGTGAGCCGACGCATAATTTTGCGCCAGGTTACGAACTCCATGCCAAATACACTTTGTTTGCAGAAGGCTGTCGTGGTCATCTAGGTAAACGCTTGATCAGCAAATTTAATCTGGATAAAGATGTAGATCCGCAGCATTACGGTATCGGGATTAAAGAACTGTGGGAAATTGATCCAGCCAAACATAAAGAAGGTCTGGTCATGCACGGTTCAGGTTGGCCACTGACTGAAACTGGCTCTTCAGGTGGTTGGTGGTTATATCACGCTGAAAACAACCAAGTGACTTTGGGAATGATCGTGGATTTATCCTATGAAAATCCGCATATGTTCCCGTTCATGGAAATGCAGCGCTGGAAAACTCATCCTCTGATTAAGCAGTATTTAGAAGGTGGTAAACGCATTTCTTATGGCGCTCGTGCGGTTGTTAAAGGTGGCTTAAACTCTTTACCTAAACTCACTTTCCCGGGTGGCTGTCTGATTGGTGATGATGCTGGCTTCTTAAACTTTGCCAAAATCAAAGGTTCTCACACTGCCATGAAATCAGGCATGTTGTGTGGTGAAGCAGTCTTTGAAGCGATTGCGCGTGGTGTAGAAAAAGGCGGTGATTTAGCCATTGCCCGTGTGCTTGAAGGTGAAGACTTCTTTGATAAAGAACTCACCGCCTATACGCAAAAGTTTGACAATAGCTGGCTCAAAGAAGAGTTACATCGTAGCCGTAACTTTGGCCCTGCAATGCATAAGTTTGGTTTGTGGATTGGTGGTGCGTTTAACTTTCTGGATCAAAATATCTTTAAAGTGCCGTTTACCTTGCATGACTTACAACCAGACTACAGCGTATTAAAGACTCAGGATAAAGCCACCTTTAAACCGACTTATCCAAAACCAGATGGCAAGTTGACTTTTGACCGTTTATCTTCAGTGTTTGTCTCCAACACGGTACATGAAGAAAACCAACCGTCACATTTGAAATTGACTGATCCAAGTATTCCAGTCAATGTCAATTTACCGAAATGGGATGAACCTGCACAGCGTTACTGTCCAGCAGGGGTTTATGAAATTGTGGATGAAGGTGAAGGCAATAAGCGCTTCCAGATCAATGCCGCCAACTGTGTCCACTGTAAAACCTGTGATATTAAAGATCCATCACAGAACATTACTTGGGTGACACCTGAAGGTGGCGGTGGTCCGAACTATCCGAATATGTAAATTCCTTGCGTTATAGCAAAGCAGTGCTTTGCTATATCTCATCTTGCGAAGCTATAACGGCTTCTCATCCCCAGAACGATAAAACTTAATCTGTTTTCAAATGCACCGTAATTTAAATTGCGGTGCATTTTTATTTCTTGCCAGTGCGTTATTTCTATTCTGCTCATCTGCTTACATTTCTATCAATCTTTGTTACCTAATTTGAGCGCAGAAATGCATAGACTAATTTTTAAACATTTTATTTTTTCTGATTCCTTTGTTAATTGCGGGTTTGTCACCTTTTAGCCAATTTACTCAAGTCTTTGTCTATGAATCCATATTCAGATCACATCTTGGGCAAGGGATCACTTTTCTTCACATGATTTGAAAAAAGGATGAGAGTCATGCTTGATTTAAAACACACACTGCAATCACTTCAAAATATACGTGCTAACCCAGCAGTTTCGATTTTTGTTCCTACCCATCGTACTTTTCCAGATAATCAACAAGACCATATCGCACTAAAAAATCAACTCAAACAACTCGAAGAACAATTACTGAAAACTTATGACAAAGTTTTTGTTGCCCAATTTTTAAAGCGTATCCATGAAAAAACGGATGAATTAAATCCCAATTATTATCTAGATACTTTGGCCATTTTTGCGACCGCTGATCAGGTCGAGGTGATTTGTTTACCGTTTAAAACTCAAGCCAGAATTATGATTGATACGCAATTTGTATTGCGCGACTTTATTCGAGAACTGTCTTATGCACTGGATTATTATATTGTGGTCGTGACCCGCGAAATGGGCCGCTTGATACAAGCATCCAACAATCGCGTTATTCACGAGTTTTCAGAACTGGATCTTGAACTCACTCCGCTTTTGCCACATGGGGCTTTTCCAGTCAAAAATGAAACATTATATAGTCTGACTGCCGCAGAGCGATCTGCTGCTGCACAGGAAGATCGTTATCTTAAAGAGTTTTTAAATCGAGTGGATAAAAATGTACAGGTGATTCATACACAAAAACCTTTGCCAATTGTGCTTGTTGCTGATCGTCGCAATATCAGTTTCTACGAAACCATCTGCGATCATCCCAACCAAATTATTATCAAGGTCGACAATGTCACTCAACTGGAGAATAGCGAACCACGCCATATCGTAGACAGTGTTCAAAATGCATTAAAAGATTATCAGAACAAAATTCATCAAAATCATGCCAATCAACTGGATCAAGTTTATGGAAGTGAGCGGGTTGTGACTGATTTACAACACATTTATCAGGCTGCTTTACAGGGCAATATCGACACGCTCTATGTACAACAAGGTTATTCGGTAAATGGTTTTATTGATGAAATCGAGCAGCGTATAGAATTTAGCGCCGCACCAGAAGATGATTCTACGCCTACCGATGTTATTCACCATATCATCGATGCGGCTCAGACGCATGGCGGTCATATTGTATTTTTACCCGAAGTGTATTTAAGTGGCAAAACCCCAGTGACTTTACTTAGTCGATATGCAATTTAAATTTATAAAATCAAGCCTTTGTATAAGGCTTGATCATTTTACTGACGCATTGCAAGCTTATGAATCAAGCAAAGACCATGCAATCAACCACATCACTACACCAATAATGATATCCAAAACCTTCCAAGCTTTTGGATTTTCGAATACGGGTTCAAGCAATCTTGCACCAAAACCCAAACTAAAAAAGAAAACAAACGATGCTGTCACCGCTCCAGCAGCAAAAGCAGTTTTATTGGCATATTGAGAAGAAATAGAACCCAATAGCACAACGGTATCCAGATAAACATGCGGATTCAGCCACGAAAAACTTAAACATAAAATTAAAGTCTGTGCTAAAGAATTGACTTTCTGCCCTGCCGCATGTAACCCGTCTTTGGTGGTATAAGCGCTATAAAAGCTGCGTAAACCATAAGCGAATAAAAAAATGGCACCAAACCATTTCATTGCTTGAATCAACCATACTTGTTGGCTGAGTAAACTTGCGAAACCAAAAACACCCAATGAAATCAGCAATGCATCTGAAACCGCACAGATTAAACACACCCAAAAGACATGTTGTCTGAGCAAACCCTGTTTTAAAACAAAAGCATTTTGTGCGCCAATGGCTAAGATTAAGGAAAACCCTAGTAATAAACCTGAAAAATAGGTCGACATCATTATCCTTTTTGCACCAGATAACGATATTCTTTTAAACCTGTTGCATCCTTCAATTCTTCCTGAGCCAACAATTCATGTCCCAGATGCATACAAAACTTGGGAATATCCCATGAAGTGGATGGGTCAGTCGCCAATACCTCCACCACATCCCCTGACTTAGACTTCCGAATGGCTTGATGCAGCATCATCACAGGTTCAGGACAACGCAAACCGCGTGTATTCAATTGAATGGTCGGAGTTAAATCTGGTGAAGACATGCCTATACTTGAGTTCAAAAACAGGGGCATAGTTTACCATAAAGTTAAGTCTCCTAGAAAAAGCAAAAAAAGCTGACTCATCAATTTGAATCATTTACGTTTTCCAATCGTTTTAGTAATGCATAAGCCATTTTTCTTCGGTATGATTAAAAATCATTGATTGACACATTAAGAGTCTTTAGGAAAGATCATGCAAGAGGAATCAGGCCCATCGTGGGGTATGCGTGGCTTAAGAAAATGGTTAGGCACTGCACCAGAAACCCGTGACGAACTGTTAAAACTCGTTCAGGATTCACAGCGTTTTTTAGAACCCGATACTGTGGCAATGCTAGAAGGCGTTCTAGACCTTCCTGCCACCAAAATTCGTGAAGTCATGACTCCACGTACTGCCATGATCAGCTTGCAAGAAGACGATGAATTACTGGATATTTTGCACGTTCTGGTTGAATCAGCACATTCTCGTTTTCCTGTCTTCTCATCCGATCAACCTGATAATGTAGTGGGAATTCTCCTTGCTAAAGACTTACTGCCTTTTCTGACCGAACAAGGTGCGAAAGTTGATGTACGTGCCTTAATGCGACAACCGCTGTTTGTTCCAGAAAGTGCTCGTTCTGATCAAGTTTTGCGTATGCTTAAACACACGCAAACGCATATCGCGATTGTGATTGATGAGTACGGGACGACATCTGGTCTGGTCACGCTTGAAGATATTTTAGAAGAAATTGTCGGTGAAATTGAAGATGAACATGACAATGCCGATGAAGAGGCGCAGTACATTGTGCCAGATCCGACACAGCAAACAGCAAACACTTGGTTGGTACAGGCACTTACACCGATTGAACACTTTAATACCGTTTTAGATGCAGACTTTTCTGACGATGAAGTAGAAACTATGGGCGGTTTATTGCTTCAGGAAATTGGTTTAGTCAGTGATTTGCAGGGTCAGACCGTTGAACTTGAAAATTGGGAATTTACCATCGTTGAAGCAGATGCACGTACCATTCATCTGATTCGAGCTGTTCGTAAATGAGAA
>Ga0099800_1110_pt1 | contig 23165 bp, 20 predicted proteins | sample Uncmet6_SortRC_1_FD_89868 | JGI IMG/M metagenome (GOLD analysis project Ga0099800, IMG submission 89868) | Marine eukaryotic communities from CALCOFI LINE 67, Pacific Ocean - CN11_C50_N6_SortRC_1 | ecosystem: Environmental > Aquatic > Marine > Oceanic | place: Pacific Ocean: Monterey Bay... | reverse complement strand
CCACCTTCAAGACAAAACGAAATCTTATTAGATCAATATCAAAAGCCTCACCGATTAATCGGTGAGGCTTTTGAGCTGTATATTCAAATCAGCCAATCAAAAATGGTTAAATGCTTTTAGTTAAGCGACAACTTAACAATAGCCTTTCCTGTATTGTGTCCTGAGAAGAGCCCCAAAAAGGCATTGACCATCTGGTCTAGGCCTTCTGAAACGGTTTCCTGAACTGTGACCTGGCCTTTGCCGATCAGACCTCTGACGTCCTCTTGGAATTGGTTATGGTAAGTATTGTATGAGGACACAATGAACCCCTTAAGGCTGAGCTGTTTGCCCACGATCATGATCATGTTGTCAGGGCCAGAGGGCCGTTCCAACTGATTGTATTGTTCAATAGCTCCACATAATACTATGCGGCCTTTTACATTCATACGATCAATGGCAGCCTCTAGATGAGAGCCTCCCACATTATCAAAATACAAATCTATGCCTTTGGCAGTAACTTCTGCCAAAGCTTTACGGATTGGTTGCTTCTGATAGTTGATCACCTCATCAAAGCCGATTTCTTTCAGCCAATCGACTTTTGCCTGAGACCCAGCACTCCCGATCACCCGAGCCCCATGAGCTTTCGCTAACTGCCCAACAATACTGCCAACAGCACCTGCAGCCCCCGAGACAAAGACTGTTTCATTGGGTTGTAATGCCCCCACTTTATGCAAACCAGACCATGCGGTCAGACCAGGCATACCAAGGGTTCCCAGAGCCCATGAAAGAGGATAATCCTCCATGTTTTTTAGAGAAATCACTCCCTTCGGTTCGGCAACCCATAAATCACGCCAGCCGAACCCACTCAGGACAGGTTCCCCAACCTTGAATGCGGAATTTTTTGATTCCACCACAAAGCCTACGGCCCCTCCTTCGAGAGGCTGATTCAATTCAAATGGGGGTACATATGATTTCACGTTATTCATCCGCCCACGCATATAGGGATCTACAGTCAAAAACTCGTTCCTCACCAGAATCTGTCCTTCCTTAAGCTCTGGTAAATCCACGTGGACCATACTAAAGTTTTCCGCACTAGGGTGACCTTCCGGCCTCGAACATAACTGCAGCTGACTGGATTTCATTACTTTGCGTCCTCATTCTCGTTCGGTTTTTTCACTGATTTATCAGTGGCCTGCAACTTTTTAAACTCAGTCCGCAGGGCGTCGATCCTCTTGCGGTTAACTCCCATGTCGGAATATCCCAAGCGGGAGGCTGAACGAACCTGAACCCCGGGATTATCTATGATTGCCAAGAATTCCACATCATCGACAAAACCAAAGATTCGACTGGTGTACTCAGCATACACGTAGGTAGGTCCAGCATAAATTATTTTTCCGCTGTTATCGGTTTCAATGATCTTTTTTATTCGATTCATCGCCCGGTCCTGTGGCCCTTCATAGCCTATGGGTTCTACTTTGTGCTGCTCATTTTGCGCCAGACTAGATACGCAATTGGGCTTACTGGGACAAGGAATAAGATCAGTTTGTAATCCCCCTAGATTGGTTGGTCGTTTTCCTGAACAACCAACGAACATAAAATTAGCGAAAATCATGAAGATCGCAAGGCAAAGGACCCTCGGTGAAGTTAAATACATGTTAATCTAAACCTTTCAGTGAAAAATTTCAAAAACAAGAAACAAAAGCCCAACAGATGTAGGTATAGAATTAACAACAAAGTTTCCTGATTTTTGCAACAACCTTTCCTCATGATTTCAATTCGTTTGCATATTTTACAATAGGTCCTTAAGGTGAAGGATGAAAAATCAACAAATCTTAATGGAGATTCAGAATGTCCAATCAGATAACAACCTTATTGCTAACGACTCTACTGACATGCACCCTAAGTTTGACCGCAAACGCCATACCAAAACCCGGCAAAGCAGATCTGAAATCACCAGCAAAATATACGGTCATTGTTGAAATGCAAAATAAGAGTTTAGGCAGTTTTCAAATAGATATCACCAGAAAATGGGCTCCAAATGGGGCAGATAGATTTTATACCTTGGTCAAAAAAGATTATTTTAAAGATATAGCATTATTCCGTGCCATCGATGGATTTATGGTCCAGTTTGGTATCCATGGTAATCCTGCCGTTAGCAAAGTATGGAGGGAAGCCAAGATTAAGGATGACCCTAAAGCCACCCCTAAAGTCTCAAATGATAGAGGTTTCATAACTTTCGCCACTGCCGGACCCCATACGAGAACAGTGCAATTGTTTATCAACACAAACAACAATGCGTTTCTGGACAGCCAAGGCTTTACCCCCTTTGGTAAGGTGGATAAAAAAGGACTTCAGATATTCGACAAAGTCTTTAAAGGTTATGGAGAAAAACCCAACCAAGGTCAGATCCAAGCCCAGGGGAATAACTATCTGAGCAAATCATTTCCGAAGCTGGACTACATCAAGTCTATAAAGCTAAAATAACGCATATAATTAATAAAATTAAACTAACCCCCAAACAAAAATGCAAACTGTTTGGGGGTTAGTTTATTCAGACTACTTTTGACACACCAAAAGACCCAGGCTATGCCGCAATAACGCCTTATAATATGGCACCAGCAAATGTAAGCAATTGTTTTAGTTTTGTTTTTTTTAGGGAAGATAAAGATTCAAGCAACATTGCTGAAGCAGAACTTGATTCAGGTTATGATTTAGGTGCATATTCATCCTGTCATTTGACTAAATTAATCAATTTGGAATCAATCTATGATCACAATCTATGGATCTCCTCAATCAAGTGCAGGACGTTGTTACTGGACTTTAGAAGAAGCTGGTGCGCCCTGGGAGCAAGCCCCATTTAGTATGCGGAATAAAGATCATAAGTCAGCTGAGTTTTTGAAATTGAATCCGAATGGGAAAGTCCCCTGTATCCGGGATGGATCGGCGACTCTTTGGGAATCAACTGCCATTAACTTTTACATTGCCGAAAAATGGAAGCAAGACCTTCTTGGCACTACTGCCTTAGAAAGGGCCTTAGTTCAGCAGTGGAGCACTTGGTCTCAAGTTGATCTGCAGCCACCTTTGATTCAAGTCTTTATTCAACTCCACTTCATTCCCGAAGAAAGACGAAATCAGGAGGTCATTGATACTAACCTTGAAAAAGTAAAACCACTTTTGGTCATTCTCGATCAAGAGCTAAACCATAAGAGATATCTTGCTGGCGAAGAGTTCACCCTGGCAGATATTAACGTGGCATCAGTAGCCTCAGTCTACAAGAGCCTTGGGTTTTCGCTGGAGGGCCTAAACAATTTGCAAAAATGGTTGGAAACTTGCCAGAGCCGCCCGGCTTGGCAAAAGGTATCACAGCTGGATTCTTAACGATGCCGCAGAGTGCGATATCGGAACCCAGTGACGATCATATGGCAAATCGATAAGAAAGACTTAATAAGGCATTGCCCACAGAAGCTTGTACTTTAGACCATTGGTTCAGATCATCATCTGAAAAAGCTGGAAGAAAGTTCTTCGCTTCGACTGAAGTCTTTCCTCCGGCTAGATCAAGCTGCAGACTAAGACGGGGATGAAATACGTACCTCCCCGATATATGCAGCATAGCCCAACCGCCCTCCCCAATCCTGTAGAACACACTTTGCAGTTCACTCGCATTATTTACCGTATCGTAATCAACACTCACATTTGTTTCACTTTGAAGAGAAATTTTACTGCCTAACTGCCACTGGCCTAGCTGATGGAAAACACCAAGGCCTATGGCTGCGGAACTATAACCTTCACTGACAATGCCACAGTGCCCCATTCTGGCGTTAGACCAGGTCCTAATAGCCCATCGGGTATAGCTAAAACTAAGATCCAGTTCGAAGATTTCGGCAAAAGTGTAACCTATAGCTAGCACGCCCCCAGGGTTGGTTATGATCGGGGCCTTTTTTAGGTTTTCCCAGTAGTCCGGCATCGCAAAACCTCTTTTCATGGCTCCTGCGGAGACAAACCAAGGATGAAATGAATTTAGTTGCTGGGATCGATAATAGGAAATTAACTTTGCTAAGGGATCATCGTCTGAATGACCAAAGCGGGTCTGCAGATCATCAAAAAGCATTACGTCTCTGCGCTCTAATGATCGCGCCATTAATGGCCGAGCTAAGGCACTCTTCTTGGAAGATCTGAACGTTTCAGAATCAACCACCTGATTGGCATCAACAGTTATAAATTTACGCTTCGGCAATTGTTGGAGTCTTTGACTGGCCTGGATCAGTCCCCTCTGATCGTTTAGCTCAAATGCCTTCACTGCCTTCAGATAAACTTTTTGCGCTTGGGGGGAAACCCTGCGGGCTTTGACCTTGCCCTGAAGGGTGAGTATTTTGCTCCTCGAATAACCCTGGTTCACGGCAAAGTCGGTTCCTTCAACCCCTATCACCATCGAACTTGTACGAAACTCAACCACAGGAAGTCTTCGATCATTTTTAACAAGCTCTCTCTTGAAGCTCGAAACTCTCATTTTACCAATAAGAAGATTGATCCACTTACCATCTAACCATTTTGTTAACCGCGGACTAATCTTTATGCGAGTGCCCTGAGCAAGCTTGATATGATAACCATCATCAAGGACGACCTCTACTTCACCGCGATCGGCAAAGATATTATCTCCCATCTTTATCTTAGTACCTAACCAAGCTTCATAGGATTGATAGTGCAAACCATCAACACTCTTAATGGCAAAGCCCCGTTTCTTCGCCTGCCGTTTCAACCTAGGATTAGTAACTTTTTGCGGGTTACGCAAAATCAGAGCACCACCCGTAATTGATTTAATAGCGCCTACAATTTCTTGTTGTTTCGCCATGCTAGTCGACGAAGCGCTAATAAAAATCGCATAAAAAAATATCTGCAGCTTATACATGAGTCAACCTTAGCAAGTATCCAATAAAATTAATATCATTATAATAAGCAAGCATAAGCAAAGCAATATCAGCAAGTCATTGCTTTAAATTAGCACGATAGGACGAAATCTACATAAAGATAATCCATCTTTGAAAATAAACATCAAGGGCTCTGCCCAAATAAACAGTTGCATCGAAATAAATTTTATCTATCCCAAAAAAAGCTTATTATAGATATAATATCAGCATAAAAATCAATTTATCAATTACGCAAAATAGGGAGTAGAACAATGAATCATCTCATCTTGGCCCTAAGCATCATGATTCCGACCACAGTATTGGCTAAAAACGAACCACAACCTAATCAGCCCATCATTCAAAATAACCATTCAGAGCAATACGATGACCGGTCGGAGCTTTATCATCCCGATAATATGGCATTAGCCTGTGTTTACAATACAACCGGAACAGAAATAACCATCGATTGGGCTTATGGAGAAGAAAGCTGGAAAAGGTATCTTATTCCAGCCAACCGAAACATGGTAGTAAGTTTTCCTTATAACCTAGAAAATCCCAAGGATAATACCGCACCATCATTGAATATTAGATTTAACCGCAGAAGTTATGGCCCGATTTCATGGATTTACCGCTTTATTCCACAATACGAAGCGCCTGAGAATGACTGCAGCATGTATGGAAAGCGATACATTTTCATGTGGACCGATCAGAACAGAAACGAAGTTAATTTATATGCCTGTCTAAACAATAGATGTGATCTAAGCAGGGAAACGGAGCGGCTTGCTAGGGACATAGAGTAAGTAAATTAAAATAGGGGTTTAAATGTTAAACCCTTTATCATTTTCTTCTCCAGGAGAAGGCAGGATAATCCGAAACAACGGGTGTTTGCTCTCTTCATCATAAGCTATCGTACCCCCGGCAGCATTAATCAGCCGCCGACAAACATAGAGCCCAATTCCAGAACCCAACTCTCCTTTTGTACTAAATCCACGGTCAAATAATTTTTTAGACAATATGGTCGGAATCCGCAGTCCACCATTGGCAATCTCAATAATGATCTCACTTGAGCTCTGCTTAGCCTGCACCTGAATCCATTTTTCATCTGGACCAAGGGAAGAAATAGCATCGATCGCATTAATCCCTAAATTAACCAGCACCTGGGTCAAAGAACTGGGAGCAATCCGAACTTCTATTTCGGGAATACTGATATCCCAACTTACCCCTATTTTCCGTGCTCGAGGATCAATCAATATCATGGTCTGACGCCAACTCTTTACCAAATCACTGTTTTGCGTATGATCATCACGCCTTGTATAAGATAAAACGCTTTGAGCCAGATCTAAGCAATCCTGCAATCCATATTTCATATTTTGATATTGAACAAATAACTTCAACTGACTTTCTAGATACTTAATTTCATCCAAAGGACTCTGCTTCACTTGTAACCAAATAGAAGTTAAATGCTCCATCGATAAATCTAGTTCCACTAAATTAGAGCGAATATGTCGCCTAACTTTCCTTCCTTTATCCCTTTGGCTGCCGAGATCCAATCCTTTTTCCCTTTCTATTTTATCGAGATCATTAAACTTTCCAACCAAAGCCTCTGCTAATGCATTCTTCTCGTCGACTGGTAAGCGAGTTCCTGCCATAGACAACCTACCATCTTCGGATTCCAACCTAACCATAGCCGAAGTGCCCTGTAGTTTGTTTTTCAACTCATGACTTAGATCCTGAAACATCTCACCGAGTTGAAGTAATTTATCCTGATGCACAGATTGTTCGGCAACTTGCAACAAACGCCGGCGCTCGGTCATATTTCTAACCCGTAATCGCAATTCATTCGCATAGATCGGTTTTGATAAGTAGTCATCAGCTCCCAACTTAAGCCCCAAAATGCGATCTTCGTTGCTAGCTCGGGCAGTAATCACGATAATTGATACCTCTTGCAGAACAGGATCACTCTGCATCGTATTGATCACATCTTCTCCCGAAGTTTCGGGCATCATCATGTCAAGCAACAATAGATCTGGAGTCTGTTTTCTCATAGACTCGATACCCTCACGACCAGAACAAGCATAATTAACCTGGTAACCATCAATCTTCAGGATTTCGACAATCACCTCGCAATTCGTTTCATGATCATCAATAACAAAGATCGCAGTATCACCCCCTGCAGGAGCTGCTTCAACAACATCTGTAAAGCGATTACTTTTTTCAGTTTTCGAATATTCTATACTTTCAACGGAATTGATTGGCTCCTGATCATATTGATCAAAAATAGAAAGATCTTGTTCGCTTTTCACCGGTAGACGGACTTCAAGGACAGTGCCTTGATCTAATGATGAATCTAACGTAATTTCTCCTCCCATGACCGTCACGTAATCGTTTACCATTTTCAAACCAAGGCCATTACCTTCATAAGTCCGACGGGAATCGCTCTGCAATTGGCTAAATTCTTCAAAGATTTTCCCATGATCTTCGGGAGATATCCCGATACCAGTATCGGACACTCTTAAAGTGAAGCCTTTCCTATCGACTTTCAAGTCAACCATCACTTTGTTAGGGCGGTTTACCGCCCCAAACTTAAACGCATTGCCAATCAAGTTCCGAATAATTGCATAAACTTTGGTTTTATCACCAATAAAGCTGTCATTCTGGGTATTTAAATGTGATTCATAACTGGCGTTGCTGGCCTTGAGATTGAGACCTTCAGCTAGGGCATCAATATCATCTTTTAGTTCCCTCAAGGAAAAATGCTGAATCTGAACCTTAAGTTCACCACGTTGAGATTTAGCTAGGTCGAGAATAGTATTGACTTGAAGCGTGAGTGATTGAGCCAGCCTTATTGTTTTATTTAGTTGTTCCGTCGCTTTTTCAGGAATCTCACCATAACGATTTTTAACAACTAATTCCAGAAAACCTATAATACCATTTAGCGGTGTCCGGAGTTCATGGGAAGTATTATTAAAGAATAGGGTGCGAGCTTTTTCTCTCTCCTTTAGCTGCTGATTCATCTTTTTTTGAATCTCAATATTTTGTTCCTGAAGACCTTTAAACCATCGAGCTAAAGCGAATGAGAACAAAACAACTTCCGAGGCAGAACCAATTTGCAGACCATAATTCGTAATAAACATCTTGGGTAATATATCTAAGTTCAGTAGACCAAACAAAACAGCACATATCACATACATAACGAATGCCAATAAATAGTAAATCGCTGCTGAGCCACCCTGTTTGACCCGCCAGACTCCAGATGTAATGCACATTAGACAAGTCAGAATCCCCAGTAAGGTCAGCAATTTAATTGAAATATTGGGAGAAACGAAGAAACAGACCAAACACATAAATAAGCTAAAAACAGCAGTCGATTTCATCAGCTTGGCAAACTGCGGCATTGTCTGGTTAATATTCAAGAAACTGAGAGAAAAGTAGATCAAACTCCAGTTGGATAAACCCACAAAAAACAGAATTGACCTTTCATGGATAAAACTTTGATCCGGCCAAAAATATTGATAATCCAATCCTAAATAACATGCCTGGAAAAGAGTTAAAGTCGTTGTATACAAAACATAGTAAAGATATGAGCGCTGCCTTATAGTAAAATAGATAAGTGCATTGTATAGGCTCATAACCAGCATAATGCCGAAGTAGATAAAGTGGATGGCTATTTCATTGGTATCATTCTCCCAAAAATAGCTTTCTAAACTTAGTTTTGGCTCTATCAAAAATGCTGCATTCGTGCGTACTCTGATCAAAAGTCGAAAATTATCGTCAGTTTTAAACTGTATCCGAGAAATAAAATTTCGATGCTTAATGACCCTGGTGCTAAAATTTTTCAAATCCCCATGAACTTGATGAACTGCAATCCGTCCATCTTTAATCCAATAGATATCAACCTCATCCAGATAGGAAGGGTACAACTCCATAATATAACTATGATTTATATCACCTTTGTAGCCTATATCAACAACGAACCAAAAAACGGAACTGGTCAAACCAAAACTGGGGGAATCTGTATTCGATTTTACTAATGAGAGAGCCTCTTCTGATTTGAAAAACTGTTCTGGCAGCATTTCGCCAGTTGGATCTTCCAAATAATGAAGGTGCTTTCCCAAAGGAATAGACTTATCATTGGCATTGATTGTAAGTGTCTCTCCCATTAAAAATGAAGGATTAAAGAGAGTTAGTAGACACACGATGAAACTTATCGAGAATTGAGCCTGCCTTAGAATGCATGATCTGCTAGTAAAAATTTTCTGTTTTCGGGTCAAATGATTCATCGTCACAGCGAATCCAAACCTCCTGAAAATAGAAACTTGATCATCCCAAAAACCTTAATCAAATCAATAAAAAAATAATGGGGGCCAAAACAACAGTCGGTGATCGCACTCAAAATTTAACAGGAATTTATTTCACGGTGCCCGTTGCCTATACCTCAATATCGATGAGAGATAAAAATAGACATTTTGTTAAACAAATATGTTTGAAAGGAAGGAAATGAAGGATAAAACCAAATAATTGGAAAATAAGGCCCAACTAATTTTGATCAAAACCAAAGCCAACTAAAATTTTCTCAAGCGATCCGTCCGCAACCATTTCTTTGAATGATTCATTAAAGTCAGTAGAGACCGATTTCAGTTTTTTGGATCCCTTAGAGAACAGAATGAATTGTTTCCTGGTATGAATGGTTGCACCTGACCACGAAATCATCATTTCCATTCCCGGAAAAGACTCCTGGATGGTATACATGCCAATCCAACGATCACCAATCGCTACATCAATATCACCTTTAATCAGCCATTTCATATTCTGTCCATACGATTCAGCAACCTTAAATTTGGCTCCGCTAAAATTTCGAACCTTCGCTGGCACATAGTAGGATTTAACATAGCCGACAGTAAGATCTATCAGGTCTTTGATTTCATTGTACTCAAATTGATTTTTCTTGAGATAAAAAAAACCTAGTTCATTATTAGGCAAAGCGGTGGAAAATTGCCCCCACTCCTTTCGCCTCTTTTTGTACCAGAAGGGAAAAATACCATCATATTTTCCCTGCTTAGCCATAACCGTAGCCATTTGCAAGTCTTTGAAGTCAATTTTAACCTGGTAGCCTTTGCGAATATATGCTTCTTTGATAATAGCAGTCATAGCTCCCTGATCTTTAAGATCCTTGCCTGAAAAAGGTGGATTTTCATAGGAAACGAGACGAATCTGCTTCGTGTAGGCAGCAGAAGAAGAAACACCAAGGATCAGATCAATGGCGATGATTAACAACAAGCAAAAGATGTTCAACGGAGACTCCTGTTAGCGCACATTAGTTTCTCTACTACTAATATATTTTAATATTCATTCTCCAATCAATGCCAATCATTTGTCCTGGATTTATGTCATTCCAGATATTTTGACCTTTCAAAGACTCACTAGAAAACACCAGATGATTAACAAAACCCGATACGGTCGGATTTTCGCACTGATGGGCAAAGTAACTACAAGTGTCACGCTCTAGGCAGTTGTCTTTGTGAGTACTATATTTTAAGGTCTTTCCTCCCTGAAAAGCTAACATGGTGCTACCGTTAGTGATTATAAAGGTGAGATAAGTCTTATCGGGTTCGCCATCTAAAGTTTCATAATCACCACAAAGCTTTACAATTTCATCAACTGCACAATCAACTGCCTTTTTTAGATGATCGATCTCGATTCTGCTCTCATGAAAAGAGATTGTTTTCATCATATGAGTCAAAATCAAGAAAAAGATAATTTCACTATCAGTCTCCCCCAATATATAGCGGCTTAGAGTTGGATGAATGCAAGACTTGAGTGCATCTCGATATTGTTCAAAGTCTTTGATATTGCCATTATGCGCGAAAACCCATCGCCCATGTTGAAAGGGATGAGTATTGAGAATCAACTTTTCGCCATTGGTAGCTTTTCTAAGATGTGCCAACACCGTTTCAGAAGCAACGACTCCACTCACATGCTTAAAAAGTTTGTCTTCCAGAGCAGCTTCTACAGATCTTATGATGTGAGGAACCTGCTCTACGTAAAAACCAACCCCCCAGCCATCGGAATGATGGCCACTTTGCACAATAAGAGCATTTTTAGCCTCTACTAAGCTAGTGTGAACCTGACTTTTTATTACGGAGCGAAAGCCGAAAAGTCGACACATAATGACCCCTAAACCACTGAAAGGATGTTACTTTCCTAAGGCGGCAGTCTTAAACAGACAATGGAATAATGCCATCGTTCGTGACTGACCACTGTACAGTCCTATCCAATTCACCTTTCGGCAAAAATGGCTCAAATAAAAAGGGACTAAATGTAACGCCCATAGTCATTAAATGATCAGGTTGTTCCGTTAACCAGCGGTCATAATATCCGCCACCGTAACCCAGACGGCTACCATGTTTGTCTACAGCTAAAGCAGGAACAAGGACCAAAGTCGAATTGGTATCAATCATCGCCATGGTTTGAAGGTGATCCGGTCGAGGTTCTGGAATTCCGATAGAATTGGGTACTAAATCAGATAAATCATTAATAGAGTAAAATGTCATGGTGCGATCCGCCCCCATCAGCGGAAAACCATGACTAACTCCAGTCAAAAGTGAAACGAGAGGCAATAGATCCGGCTCTGAGCGAAAAGGAGCGAAAAGTAAAAGCTGTTTTATATTTTTTTCGGTTACAAATTTACGAATATTTTCGCAAATTAACTGGCTCCATTGTTTTCTCATTTGAGGGGTCAGAGCATTTCTCTGGGAAATATAATCTTTTCTTAATTTTTTTTTCAGACTGATCACTTCATCGTTTGCCAAAGTCATTTTTCATCAACCAAAGTAAAAAAGGTACAAAAAAACCCGCCTATAGTAAGAGGCGGGTATTGTATACAAAAATATTGAAGATAACTATTGGACACTAACCCCATCAATTCTTTGCCACTCCCAGCGACCTGCAACCTCGGAATAAGCTCCCACCCGCACATCGTAGACACCGGCTGTAACATTTTCAATACTTACACTATTTCCAGAAGTACCAAAACGGTACTGAGGGTTCGCCCAGCTGCCACCCTGGGTAACCATTTGAACTTGATAATGAGCCACTTTACGATCCGGCTCCCATACCACAGCGCTACCATTGGAAATATTCGAACCTGATTGTGGCTGCACTATCGGAAAGTTTCTCCTCACCGGCGGTGCTACAACAAATCGCTGGACTTCAGTAGTGCCGTCAGAATTTTCTAATTGCCAATACCAAGTCCCGGGATGCGGATTATGAAAACTGTAATTACTCCTGCCATTTAAAGGAATCGATCTGGAAGCAGGGTTCATGTCTGCATTCCTAGAAAATAAGATGCGATCGGCAGACCCTTCCCATTCAAAGACAGCAGGACCTGCGGTTTCATCGTAGGAAACCGAAGCACCATCCCCAGGACTTACGATAGAAAGAGAACCGCTATTTGCCATAGTGGGTTCGGCTGAGGCTCCATTTTCCGCTGCCATTTCACCATCCTCAGCTGCAGCATCATCTTTAGACATGTCGGCCATACCTTCATCGTCGGCATCCTCGCCCATTTCTTCTTCGGCTGGATCAACAACATCATCACCGACAGTGTCCGCATTGTCATCAAAGGTTTCTTCCATGCCGGCATCTTCAAAACCACCGAACTCATCGTCCATCGTGAATATGTATGCCCCGACAATAACGGCAACAAAGCCGATGCCAAGTAAGATCGATTTAGAGCGATCACCACCGGAAAAACCGTCTGACTTGAAAATCTGTGATACAGCATTGGTATTAGTACCAAAGTCACTAGTGAACTCCCCTTTGAGGTCACCAGTAAATGGGTTACTCTGCCCGCCTTGCTGTGTATTGTTTGGATCCTGATTCATACCATGCTCCATTAAATAACCTTGTGGTGTTCTTACGCCTTGATCATTACTTCTATAAGCGTCGGCGTAAGTTACAGAGTCTTTACGGTAAAAAATTGCCTAGTTAAATTACTTGGGAATTAGACTCCTTCTATACCATCTATATCCTATTATATGCAGCCACTATGTCGCAATCAAGAGGTACAAGCCCACGAAAGATGAAATCGACTAGGCAATATGTGCCCACAGAACCTTTAGATCCCTAATATTACTATTTTTTACAGGTGGTTTTATCCTTCGCCAGACTGGGCAATAAATGCCCTGTAACGTGGTTCGTCCATCAAAGTTGAGTGGGGGCCCACTAGCTTTATAGTTCCCTCTTCCATAAACCAAACTTCATCAAACAAATTTAAACAACTTAAACGATGCGTTGTCATCAGAAGAGCCTTATTCTGTATCTGTGCCGACTCTATAAGAGACGACGTCACATGCTTCTCTAACTTAACATCAACAGCAGAAGTTGCTTCATCCATGAGCCAGATCTTAGCATCCCTTAACAAAGCTCTAGCGACTACAAACCTTTGCAGTTGACCGCCAGAAAAATTGCTTTTGATCACCCCAACCTTAGTATCTAGACCTTTTTCCAAGTTTGTCACCAAATCTTTTAGCTGAAGAGTTTCAAGCACATCATAAATTTGACCATCTACCGGAGGAGATTCAATACCATATATGAGATTATTCCTAAGGGTATCGTGAAATAAAAAAGGTAACTGACTAACAAATGAAACCGATTCACCCAAGGATTGCCAAGATGTTTTAGATTCCCAAACATCAGGCTGAATAATACCTGCAATTGTTCGGACTAAAGTAGATTTACCGGCACCACTGGGTCCAACAACTGCTATGGCCCGCCCACCGACAATATCAATATTCTGGCTTTCACACTCATTTTTATCCCCATAACTAGCCTTTAAGTTTCGGATATGACAGTTGCCATTGAAAACCTCACCCTCTATTAAATGGGGGTGGAGCCCTGATTTAGCAGCCGCCAAATTAAAGGTCTCAATGCTTTGTTTCAGCACTCCTTTGGTTTCCTGAAAACGGCCTATTTGTTCTCCCAAATTTCTCAAGGGACGGATCATAACGCCTAGGGCGGCGAAAAACTGCAAGAGCTCAGCGGGACCGAAACCTTCGCCGAACCAACGACGGCTCAGCGCAAAGATAGTAGCTGCAAACATGGCTATCCCAAACCACTCGATTGTAGGCCCAAAAGTCGCTCGCACAAACAGAGACTTTCGCATCATCGCATAATAATCTTCATTTAATGCATCAAACCGTTTCTTTTCTTTTTTCTGCCCATCCTGAGCAAGGATCAAAGAAAAACGAGACCGTAAGTCCAGGACCAAAGCAGCAATGCGGCCAAGTTCTCTCTGCCAAAATTCAGCATAATGGGAAATCTTTTTTGCTGACCGGCCTAAGAGAAGAGCAAGAAGAGGCCCAATGCAAACCAAGACAAGAGCCGTGGGCCAATGCATAAAGCCAATAGCGATCAAAGCCCCTAAAATGACCACCAGATCTCTAACAACCGATCCCACAATCTCAGTAAACCTTTGCTGCAAATACATGACATCATTCATAATCAATGACATCCAATAGCCAGCAGACTGCTTAACTATATCTATCCATGGTAATGTTAAAAGTGATTTAAATAGCTCGATGCGATAGTGAGTGGCGACTCTTAAGGCAATTTTCTGCTGATTGAGCTGATAAATCCAGGTAGAAAGCCCTTTAATGAAACCAGTAACAAACATAGCAGCGGGCACCATCCAGGCAATATCCTGAACTGGGATCACTAGTGTAGCTAAATCAGGAAAAACCGTTACGAATCCGGCAGGTAAGATATCCTGACCGGTGATGAAATCCCTACCAGCCCCTTCCCCAAACAAGGCCTTCATAAAAGGACCGACTAAAATAATAAACATCGCCTGTGACCAAGAAAGCATGATCAAAGCCAAACCCACCACGGCCAAGGTGCTTTTCTGTGCCAACAAGGGCCACCAAAACAACTTTTTAGCCAGGATACCCTGGGTCGGGGCTAATTGCTGTTGATCCATGCCATTTCCCATCTCGCCTTAAGAAAAATAAAACTTAACGGCAGATTCCTCTTTCACAGCTTTTTAAGAAGCTCGTAAACTGTTTTCTATATTCCGAGATCGGGATTTCTTGTTCAATTTTTTGAATCGCTGCATCAACAGTTAAATATTCGTTATATACAAACTTATACATTAGCTTTACGTGATTAATTTCTTCACCAGTTAACCCCGCCCGATTAAGACCAATGGTATTTAATCCCGTTATTTTGGCTCGATCTCCCTGAACCATACAGAAAGGAGGTACATCCTGCACCACAATAGAACCGGCACCGACCATCACCCGCTCACCAAAACTAACAAACTGATGGGCCCCAGACATACCTCCAAAAATCACATGATCTTTGACAATGACATGGCCTGCAAGCTGCACACTATTGGCTAACACGCAATGGTTACCTATATGACAATCATGGGCCACATGGCTATAAACCATAATTAGATTATGGTTACCAATAGATGTAACACCACCACCTTCAGCGGTCCCAATTGAAATATTCACGTATTCACGAATCTGATTATATTCACCAACGACCAATTTAGTGTCTTCGCCAGCATATTTCAAATCTTGAGGAGCAGAACCTACGGTAGCGTAGGGAGACACCACTGTTTCTTTACCTATCACAGTATTGCCAGTGACAATGGCCCCTGCACCGACTTTAACCCCATCACCTAATTGCACATGAGGGCCAATGACTGCGTTTGGCCCTATCACAACCCCCTTGCCTAATTCAGCCAATTTATGAATATGAGCCGTCGCATGGGCTGTGGTTTCATCACCTATTGCTGTCGGGTCAACTGTACCCGAGCATTCATACATCAATGCAATATATCCTTATTATAGAACTTTTATGTCATACTCAAAGCTTCACGTCATTTTAGCTGTGAAATCCACTTTACAAGCCACAGCACCATCAACATCACCTTGCCCTCTAAAAAAGAAAAAATCTCCTCTTTGCTTCTGGATCTCAGCAAATAAATGGAGGCGATCCCCAGGAACAACCTCTCGACGGAAACGAGCTTTATTGACTTCAACCAACCGCATCACCCGGTCTAATTGAGGGAAACTCAGAGCAGCCAAAACCCCGGCACTTTGCGCCAGCGCTTCTACCATGAGAACCCCAGGCAGCAGCGGATTTCCTGGAAAATGCCCTTGTAACAAGAGATTGCAATTTGACACATCACACCAGCACCTGATGGACTTCCCAAGCTCAACAGTATCCACCCCATCCACTAGCAGAAAAGGCTCTCGATGAGGAATACATTTTTTTATATCTACGGCTTGCTCGGACACTTTATCCAACCCGTCGAAATTGCATCATTAAGGATTGCTCATCGAAACTATTTCTTAGCAACACCCTTTTTCGAATCTTTCTCATATGCCGCAATTACTTCCTTGGTCAAATCTACTGGATCTTTCAAATACAGTAATCCTGCACTGTTGGCTTCAAATACCATTTCGTATCCACGCTTGGCAGACATTTTATTAACTAACTGCCCCACAGACATAGCGATCTTTTGAGTAGCCATCTGCTCTTTACGCCTAATTTCCTGCTGAAAAGTCATTTCCTGATTCCGCAGCTCCATAAATTTTTGCTGAAAATCTTGCTGCTTTTTTCTTCGAGCTTCTTCACTTAAAATGGCCGCTTCGGATTGCCATTCTTTATTCATTTTATCCAGCTCAGATTTCTTGGTGAGAAGCTCTTTTTCTTTCGCCTTCATCTCTTTTTCCAACTTAGCTCTGGCAACCTTACCATCTTCCACATTCAAAATGACTTTTTGCATATCAACCACAGCATATTTGTTACCTTTGGCTTGAGCAACAGCTACACCCTGAGTAGCATTTAGGAATACAACAAGACCTATAATGAAATTCAAATGCATAAAATACCTCTTCCTTAAATGTTAGCAACACCGCTAATACTTGATTAATTCTTATATTCCTAAATAAAATACTGTTTTCAGTCTTCCTAACTTACCGTTTTCATATGGATGGGCAAACTCAAATCTAAAAGGAGCGATCGGTGTCTGCCATCTGATACCAAACCCAACGTCCTGGCGGAACTTTTTGACTTCAAAGTTTTCTGGCTCATCAAAAACTCGCCCTGCATCAGCAAAAACAAGACCTTTTATCCCTGCGGCAGGAATAATTGGAAAAAAATACTCTAACTGAAATAGCAGCTCTTTGTTACCGCCTTTATTAATAACCACAGCTTGACTACCAGGGCTCTGCATCCATGCATAAGGAGGACCAATTTCCAGATAATTCCAAGCCCTTAGGTTTTCAGGGCCTCCCAACTTGTAGCGCCGACTATATGGAATATCATTATCCCCATATGGCTGAACTAAGCCAGCACGACTGTAAAATCGAAAATAGGTGCGATAGGTTTCCGTTATATCGATGGGATAATAGTAGGTACCTACCAAAGAAGTTTCAAGATATTCATTATCGCCTCCAAGGAAACCACCGCTGATACTTTGACTGATACTAACAACAGAACCTTCGCTAGGATCACGAAAATTATTGGTGGCATTCCGACTCAGAACAAAAGTCAGGGTGCTATAAATACCATTATCCCTAAAACGCGGCATAATATACTGGGTGGAGGTCTGTTTGGTTTCTGAAGCTCGATATGTCAGGGAGGCCCTAATGAGCTCGTAGACCCTTTTACCGAGAGTAAAGTTCCCTCCTATTTCTTCACTAATGGCACTAATATCAGAAGTGATCTGCTGGGTTGTATGTTTCATAGTTCCTGAAAAACCAGCGGACCAATAGGAGTCATTGACCCGAGGGTCCGTTAAACCCAGATTAAATTCATAGTCTTCTTGCCCATTCCACTTGCCTGTGAAACTGGTACGCCAGCCCTTACCTGACTGATTATCTTCACTATATTTTCCTTGGGCGAAGGCTCCCCCTCCTCCTCCTCCGGGGTTGTAACCCAAAGCCGCTTGCAACTGGCCCGTAGGTTTTTCTTTAACCCGAATCCGATAATCCAAAACATTCGACTTACTCAGGGATCTCTTCTTTATAAATTGAACCTCCTCAAAGTAGCCCAACCTCTGCACGGCTTGTTTAGATTTAGTCAGGTTAGTACCAGAATATAACCCACCATCTGCAACTAAAAACTCACGACGAATCACATTATCTCTGGTCTTAGTATTGCCAACTATGGTCATCGTACCAAAGTATATTTTTTCTCCTTTAGTGACACGATAATCTAAGTTAACTAACTTATTTTCTTTATCAAAATTATGTAATGGCTCGACATTCGCATTGGCATAACCCTTGTCACCATATCGATCATAGAGATATTCAATATCTTTTCGAAAGCGAGTAAAACGAAACAAATCCCCTTTTTTAAGCATCATACCTTGTTTCAGTTCTTCTTCATCGAACAGAATGTCACCTGAAACTTTAATAGAACCGACTCTATATTGGTTGCCTTCTTCCAAATCAAAGGTAAGACGCACATATCTTCTATCTTCATCTATAACTTTAATTGGTTTACCGACTTTAATTTCGGCAAAGCCCTGATCACGATACAGATAAGCAATAAAGTCAGCATCACGATTAACAAAGTCATCGTGATACACTGAACCAGGAGATGAAAACGAAGAACTTCTAGTAATGGGCCGTGAAATAAACTTATCTATCAGTTCCGCATCAGAAAAATACTCATTACCCAATATATGGACGTCACCCACTAGAACCTTGCCACCTTCATCTACATTGAAAGTTAGACGGACCTCCCGATCCCCCCGATCTTCAATAGGTGTCAGCTCATAAGAAGCCGTCGCCAGGTAAAAGCCTTTTTCCAGATAATGCTTTTCAATCATGCGAAGGTCTTGAGTCAAATCACCTTCATCAACAATCCCGTAAAGCTTAGTAACCAGTTTATCCTTGAGATCACTTTCAGAAATTTCTTCTAAACCCTCATAGTTAATTTCCATAATGGCTGGCTTCTCAACCAATTGTAAGATCAGGCGCACCCCTCCAACCACATTTTCTTTATAAACACGGATGTCAGAAAAATAACCCAGCTCATACAATGCTACGATATCTTCCTGGACGATTTCCGGATCTAACTCAGTGCCTTTCTTTGATCCAATAATAGTTGTGATCGCTGCTTTTTCAACTTTAGCCTGACCGCTGATCACTATATCTTTGATTGTCAAACCTGCAGCGACAGAGCTTAAAGATAAAGTGAATAGAGTAAAATAGAATAAATTTAATACACTACATCTGACAAAATTCACCAAGCCCCCCTGGTATCTAAAATTCTGCCATCTTCCATCACCATTTGCGCAGGCATGCGACCGGCAATATCCAAGTCGTGAGTCACCAACAACATCGTCACCCCATTTTGTTCTGACAATTCCAACAAAAGATCCATAACTGCATCACTATTTTTCTTATCTAAATTCCCTGTAGGTTCATCAGCCAACAAGATCGGTGGAGCCATCAATAAGGCTCTTCCGATCGCAACACGCTGCTGTTCACCCCCAGATAGTTCACCGGGACGGTGATTGAGTCTAGAACCCAAACCCACCCGATTCAACAGTTCACCTGCCCTATCGCTCATTTCCTCTGCGGAGGCACCTGCGATCAAACCTGGCATCATCACATTTTCTAAAGCAGAAAATTCAGGCAAAAGATTATTCATTTGAAAAATAAAACCCACTGTCGAATTACGGAAATTAGATGTCATCTGGTCTGGCATACCTGATATATTGGTGCCATTAAGCAACACCTCTCCGGAAGTTGGCTTGTCCAAGGTACCGACCACATGAAGTAAAGTGGATTTACCGGAACCTGAACGTCCCGTCACGCCCACCATTTGCCCCACCTTTAGATCAACGGTAACCCCTCGAAGCGCCTCAACCTTTTGAGCCTCAATTTGATAAACCTTGGTGACTTCTTTTAAAGATATAACTGACTGACTCACCTAATACCTCAATCCACTACTAGGGTTTTGCTTTGCTGCAGTTAAAGCAGGGTATGTTGCTCCCGCTAAACTCAATATCCAAGCAAAAATACCTATAACCACATAATCAAACGGTAAGAACTTTACCGGCCACGCCCTCAAATTACCTATACCAGGAGGTAGGTGAACGAAATGGAAATGATCGAGGAGATAACAGAGACTCAAACCAAACACCATACCGATCATGATTCCTATACCACCAATAACTAAACCCTGGATCATAAAAATCCGTCCAACATCAGCCTGCGTCATGCCAAGCGAACGGAGTAAACAAACCTGACTTTTCCGATGGAAAACAGTCATCATCATCGTTCCACTGATCGAAAACGCAGCAACCAAGACAATCAGCATGAGTATAGACCCCATGGTGAATTTTTCTAGTTTTAAAGCAAAGAGTAGCGCAGAATTGGCGTCTTTCCAGGTTAAGGTGGTAAGGCCTGCTGTCTTTTTAATTTCTTCCTCATAGAAGCCCACTTCATAAGGGTTTGGCACATTAAACGCCACACCAGTGACATACTTTTCTAGGTCCAGAGATGGGTCATAATCGACCATAAACTTTCGTCCCTCAGAGAGAGAAACCACAGCCCATTTGGAATCGTAATTGAACAGACCTGTCTGAAAAACACCCACCACTACATAGTGACGGGTCAAAGTCCCACCAGTAATCATAGAGGAACTGGTGGCAGCTTGCGGGCTCAAGGCCACAATTTCATCACCAACATCAGCACCTAATTGCACGGCCAAACCATCACCTAATATAATTCCAGGCCATTCAGTGTTGTCGTTCAACGAACTCAACACCGGACGATGTTCCTTATTTACATCTTCCAGAGAACCATCAATCATAGAGCCCCCAAAGCCCCATACTTCAGTACTGGATAACGGGTCCACCCCAAACAACACAACAGTGGCCATGTGTTTGCCTTGTTTCAACACCACATCTGATTGAGTAAAGACACTCATGCCTTGAGCTTCAGGGAATTTTTTCTGAAACTTCTTAATGGGATATTCCACCAGACTAAAGCCCGCTATGGCATTTTCAGCAAGGATTTCCACATGAGGTAACCCTCTTAGCATTTTTTCCTTAAGATCCTGCTCAAAACCTGCCATGACTGATAGAACGACAACCAAAGCCGCCACTCCCAGAGCAACGCCGGCAATAGAGATCATAGTCATAAAGGATAAACCCTGCTTTCTGCGACCGGCCACCAAATGACGCCATGCGATCCAGATAAGCATTCGAGGTTTCTTTTCCATGACAATTTTCTCTCTCAATTCGGGAGTCATGCCTATTAAGCAATCATATTTAATCGGTAATCACTCCGATGGTATCTAGTTACCATACACACACAAGCCCATAATTTAAAAACAGAAATATAGATTTGACCAAAAACTTTTTAGAGAATCGACGATTTCGATACCTTGACTCAATGAAAACCATGCAGAGAAAGGACTTAACCTAAAGCCAACATCATTCATTAAATCATGACTTCTGAAGAGGAATCTGGGACAGAACAGCGACAGTTTAATGATTTTGATACAAAATAAGACAAAGGTGCCTAATATTAACTCAGCTGCAAGTCAGACTAGGATTATGGACAGAATTACTGGATCGTAAGATAACATACCAGAGCCTTATAATGGTATTTGCAGGTAGCAGACTAAGCTGCCCTATGATCATCAAACATTGACTTCATTTTATGCCTCCACTATTTTATCAAGTGAACATTGCATCCGGCTTGTATCATTGGAGTTCCAGCAAAACACCAAACTAACCAAACTAACCAAACTAATAGTAAGGAATGTTTTATGCTCGCTGTCGATAATCAGAAGTCCTTTCTCTATCGACGATTGACCAGACCTTATATGTATAGAGCTGAAGGTGATGCATCATTAGATCATGCCCAAACCGCTCCTATCCATGGAAATCATTCATGACCAGAAATAGAAAGCCACTACAGGTAATGAATCGGCTCAAAAAAACAGATGCAAAACAAGCCATCAAAACTATGATGAAATCTGATTCTGTTTTACTAAAAAGCAGTTCCAATGACAGTGTCTGCAAGAGCATCATCCAAATTCAAAACGACAACGCATACGGCAGGTTAAAATCATTAAATAGAGCTGCTCTAGAAGAGGAAAAGCAATCATGATTGCAACTTTTTCAAACGTAACCAAACACTATAGCAGCGGAGAAGGCATCACCAATGTGAGCTTTCGCATACCTAAAGGGCAAGTGATCGGCCTTTTAGGTATCAACGGCTCGGGAAAGTCAACAACCATGAAGCTCCTGTCCGGACTACTGCAAGCCCAGCACGGCGAAGTCCTTGTCAATGCAACTAAGCCGAGGGCATCACGCCACAACGTCGCCTTCCTTGGTGACCGGCTAGGATTTTCTTCATGGATGAATCCACGCCATATGTCCCGTTTCATGGAAACCTTCTACGATGACTTCGATGTTGATAAGTTTAAGTCGCTGATCCAAGAGCTTAAAATCCCACCGAAACCTCTGAGCGAAATGTCTAAAGGGCAACAGCAAAAATTGAAGTTGGCAGCGACAATGGCTAGACAAGTGCATTTATACCTATTGGATGAACCTCTTTCCGGGATTGATCTTATTGCCCGGACCGGCATTCTCAAGAGTCTGGTGACCAACTGGGATAAAAACTCGTCGATTGTCATGGCGACTCACGAGATAAAAGACGTGGAACCCTTTCTTGACCGTTCTTTGTTCCTCGCAGCAGGCTCTCTGCAAGCTGATGAAGACACTAAAACCATCACCGCTAATGGAACAACCGTGGCAGAGCGTTTCATCGAAATCATGGAGCCAAACTCATGAAAAAGCTTATATTAACAATACAGTGGTTAGAATGGATCAGAATCAAAAACCGCATTTGGATGCTGATATTCATTCTGCTTGGCTTTTCCATGTTTGCGGGTAGCTGTGAACAACAAAATGTAAACTTCAATTTTTCATATAGCAGCAGTGAATCAACCAACCAGCCGCAGCCTTCGGCATCGTCTCCTGGTATCATCGCCACTCAGCCCAATACCCTATCTGATAAACCCCAGGAAAACATCTATTCACAACTCATGTCCCTATTACCCCTGGTCTTCTGGACTTTTGCTGCACTATTCTTGGGTATTTTAGTTTTAGCCACCATGCCTTTTAGAGGGCGTGAAGAATGGGAGAATGGGCAATTTCAACTTATATTTATGGGAAAATACAATCAGATCCAAATTCAAGGAGCCCGGTTTATTGCCTACTTTGCCATTACTATAGCT
>Ga0099800_1107_pt1 | contig 23482 bp, 12 predicted proteins | sample Uncmet6_SortRC_1_FD_89868 | JGI IMG/M metagenome (GOLD analysis project Ga0099800, IMG submission 89868) | Marine eukaryotic communities from CALCOFI LINE 67, Pacific Ocean - CN11_C50_N6_SortRC_1 | ecosystem: Environmental > Aquatic > Marine > Oceanic | place: Pacific Ocean: Monterey Bay... | reverse complement strand
AAAGACGACAAGGACGACGACGAGGAGGGCGCGGGCGACGCCAAGAAGAAGGACAAGAAAGACAAGGATGATGGGGGCGGCGGCGACGACGACGACGACTCGAAGCAACCCCAGGACAAGAAGAAGCAAGGTGGAGCCGATGACGACGACGAGGAGGAGAACGGGAACGACGAAGACGCCATCAACGAAGATCTGGAGGAGAACTACGAGAAGAACACGGGGGTGGACGTTCGTCGAGAGGAGAAGGACGACGAGGGCGGCGGAGGCGACGAGGACGACGACGAGGACGACGAGGATGCCGCCGCTGCCGGCGAGGAAGAGAAGGATGAGGATGATGGAACCGACGCGGCGGGCGAAAAGGAAGACGAGGAAGGCAAGGATGCGGGCGGCGGGAAGGACGAGGCGGCCGGCGATAAAGAGGGAGAGGACAAGGACGAGGACGGCGAGGACGACGACGGGGACCCCGATCCGAACGGCGCCGGCGCCCCCGCGGAGGCCAATGACCCGAACGCCATGAAGGAAGACGGCGAGGATGCCGAAAACGCCGAGGACGACGCCGAGGACGACCTCGGGGAAATGAACCTTGACGGCGGCGCCGACGGAGCCAACGAGGACGAAGAGATGGATCCCAAGGAGCAGCAGGAGAACGAGGACGACGACGACGATGACGACGATGCCGACGACGACGACGACGGCGGCGCCGGCGGCAAGAGCACCGCACCGGTGGAGGACGAAGAGGACGAGATGGACCAAGACTTGCCCGAGGACATGCGCTCCGGCGGCGTCCCCGGCACGGCCAACGAGGAGGACGGTGAAGACGAGGAGGGGGCGGACGACGAAGAGGAGGAGGAGGAGGACCCGGCCGCCGCGCCGCTCGAGGATCAGGAGGCCCCGGAGACGCGCGCCGCGGACGCCGTGGCCGAGCTGGGCGCGGGGGACGACAAGACGGCGAGTGCCGACCCGGCGGCGGAGGAGGAGGCGCGGCAGCGCAAGAAGGACGAGGAGGAGGACAAGGCGAGCGGGGGCGCCGCCCCGAGCCAGATGGACGAGGAGGAGGACGAGGAGGACGACGAGTCGTCGAAACCCCAGGACGATAAAGACGAGGAGGAAGAGGAGGAGGAGGACGCGGCGAATCGCCCGCCGCCGCCGAAGCACTCGGACGGTCGCGGGGAGACCCGTGGCGGCTCGCAGGCGGACGATGCGGTGAATCGCGACAAAACCGACGCCCCGCCGCCGCTTGATGACGAGGACGACGACGAGGACGACGACGCGGCGATGCGCATGCAGCAGCAGCGGCCGATGCAGCAGCAGCTGACAGGTCCCGACGTGCCGAACCCCTTTCGCACGCCGGGCGACGCCGCCAAGCACTGGGAGCGGCGCCTGAACATGCTCGAGCAGGGCGCCGACGAGGACGACGAGGAGGACGAGGACGGCGGCGGAGCCGATGCCAAAGATGCCAGCGACGCCGCGGAAGATGCCGCGGATGAAGCGGCGGAGGCGGCCATCGGCGACGCGTCGAATCTTGACCGGTCCGCGACCTTCGAATTCGCGAGCGACGGCGATGCGCAGGTGCTGAGCGGCGTGTCGGAGGAAATGCGGTCCTCGGTGCCGGAGCGCAGCATGCAGCGAAATCAGCAGCAGCAGCAGCAGCAGCAGCAGCAGCAGAATCCGACGACGAGTGGGGATTCGACGGGTGCACCGCAAACTGAAAAGGACGAAACGAAGAGCGGTGCCGGGGACAATAAAGACACGGAAGACGACAAGGGCGGCGACCAAGACGACGAGGGCACTAATGACGCCCCATCCAGGAATAAGTCGCTCGGCAAAAAGAAGAACAAGGCAGACACTGCCGGGAGCGACGACGCCATGTCCGACGACAATGATGACGACGACAATGATGACGACGACAATGACGACGAGAGCGGCGTCGCGGAGGACCAGCGAAAGGAGTCGTCGTCGTCTTCGTCGTCGATTCCGACGAGCGACAAGGAGGAGGACGCGGCGATGGAGGAAGACCGCGCGGCGGCTGTCGAGGACGATGCGGCGGACAAAGGGCCGGGCGACGAACAGGGCAGCGACGCCGCTGCGCAGAAAGAAGAGGCATCGAAGGAGCAAGGCGAGGACGCCGACGACGACGACGACGACGACGACATGGCCGGTGGCGAGGACGCCGACGAGAACGCCGCCGCTGATTCTGCTTCCGGTGCCGCTGAAAGCGAGGCGGCGCAGAGAAAGAAGCAGCGGGACCGGGAAGAGGACCAAGGCTTGCGAGACGACCCTCGCGTGGCCGAAGCGTCAGCGGCGATGGACGAGATGAACCCAGAGGACGCCTTCCAGAAGCAGCAACAGCAGCAGCAGCAGCAGGGCTTGGATCCTCGCCACTTGGGACGCCACGAAGACGACGACGACGACGACGACGACGACGACGACGACGACGAAGTGGAGCAGAGCCTCGAGGAGGGTCTTAAGGAGCTCGCGATGGAGATTGGAAAGCAGCAGCCGGAGGAGGATGAGGAGGACGACGACGAAACGGAAAAGAAGGACGGCATGGAAGACGACGAGGACGACGAGGGCAAAACCGCCGCCGCCGACGACGACAACGACGACGAGGACGACGAGGAGGAAGCCCTGGCGCGGGCGGACGCGCGGGGGGCGGCGTCGCGTGCGCGCGCGGCGGAGAGGCTGTCGTCGCGGCGGTCGGAGCTGCGGCGGCTGTGGGGGCGGTACCTGGCGCTCACTGCGCCGCTGGCGCAGCGCCTCTGCGAGCAGCTGCGGCTGGTGCTGGCGCCGCAGGTGGCCGCGCGGCTGCGGGGCGACTACCGGTCGGGGAAGCGGCTGAACATGCGGCGGGTAATCCCGTACATCGCCAGCGGCTTCCGCAAGGACAAGATCTGGCTGCGGCGCACCAAGCCCTCGAAGCGCCGCTACCAGGTGCTGCTCGCCATCGACGACAGCGCCACCATGCGCGAGAACGGCGCCGGGGCGGGGGCTCTCGCGGCGCTCGCGACCCTTGCGGCGGGCCTCAACCAGCTCGAGGTCGGCGACCTCGCCGTCGTGCGCTTCGGCGACGACGTGAGCGTGCTCCACGACTTCCCCGGCGGCGGCGGCGGTGTCGGAGGAGGAGGAGGCGGCGGCGGCGGCGGCGGCGGCGACCGGCCGTTCGGGAGCTCCGTGGAGGACGGCGTCGAGGCGCTGGCGCACTTCAACTTCGACGGCAGCGCCACGCCCGCCGCGCGCATGCTCCAGCGGAGCATCGAACTCTTCGACGCCGCCGACGAGCGCGGCTTGGGCGGGGGCGGCCAGGACGCGAGCCACCAGATGATGTTCGTGGTGAGCGACGGGCGCTTCGACCAGGGCCAGCTCGCCGCGCTGCGGGCGCTGAACCGCCGCCTCGCCGAGCGCAAGCGCCTGCTGGTGCTGCTCATCGTGGACCCGGACCCGGCCAAGAGCATCACCAAGGAGAAGCGCATCGAGTTCATCGGCGCCGAGATGAAGATCACGGCCACGCTGGAGGACTACCCATTCCCCTACTACGTCATCCTCAACGACATCACCAAGCTCCCCGAGGTGCTGTCCGACGCGCTCCGCCAGTGGGTCGAGTTCCTCCAGCAGACGTCGTCGTGAGAGAGAGGAGGCGGGGCGCTGTGAAGAGGGGGGGAGGCGGGGGGGTTGCAAACCACCGAAAACCGGTTGTGTGTGTGTTGTGTGGTGTGCATAGAGGAGCAGTCGAGAGGAGCAGCGACTGGGGCGTGCGCTGATTGTGTGGTGTGCCTTTTTAATTTTATGAATTTATAAAGAGAATTTTGTTACGGGGGGTGGGTGCTTCGGTGGCAATGTACATATTAACTCCAGCGCAGGAGGAGCACACGCGCGCAAGTACAAAAACCCCCCGGTGGCAATGGCTAATGTGCTCGAGCTCGAGCTTCGAGCTTCGCGAGCGAGCGAGCCTTCCTCCCAAGAAGATGCGTTAGATAGTCGCCGATTGACTAATTTTTCTTCGATCAGCAGCTCTAGTAATTAAAGGGGGTCAGCTCTAGTAAGTCCGGGGGGGGTCCGGGGAAAGAGAAAAAAGGGGGGAAACCCAGCGCGCGCACCCAACCCCCAACCCGATCCGGCACCAGACCGCACCAGCCCACACCAGGTCGCACCGCCAAATCAGAGCAAGCAGACGAGCACGAGCAAGGCAACTGCAGAGCAATTAGTCTAAGCGAGACGGCCGACCAGAGGTCGCGCCGAACACGCAGCGCCTAGGCGCCGCGTGAACGTCCCCCCGCGCCAGCGAACGCCGCGCTCTAGTAAGTCCGGGGGATCCGGGGAAAGAGAAAAAGTAAGCAGGTCAAAAATAAAAAGTACACACGCGCCCGCATCCCCACAACACCCCCAACAACCCCCCCACACTAACTACACTCAACCACCAACGTCAAGATTGAACGCTTCTTATTCCTCGTGCAGAAAATTGGTTTCTCATTGGCTCTTCTTGCCTTCCGAAAGTGAGTGGAGATGAATCGTAGTGTGTGTGGAAAGTCTCTCTCGTGTGACGTTCCGGCTTTCCGGAAACGCTGCCTCTTCTTCTTGCTCTATTTGCTTCCTCGTCGTATCGTCGGCCGTATTTCGCGTGCTGCTTTCGAGAGCAAATCTTTGCACCGTCGGTAATGTATCGTTCGTATTGGATGGTCGTTGTCGTGTGGTGCGTTACGCCACACTCGGAAGTCGCCAATCGTTGGAACATTTAATGTGAACTATATGCCACGTGCGCTCCAGAACCCCCCCCCGCTACCGCGCTCTATCCGGATATCTCCGAAAATGAGTGGATTGTATAACTGCAAAAAGAAAAAAAAAAAGTACAAAGCAAAAACGAGAATATACAACTTCAAAAAGAAAAAGTACTACCTGGACGCCTGGTTTACCGCTTGCGCGGCGCGGATGCGCATGGCCATGTTGAGGTTTGCGCGCTGGTTGCTGGTTGCATGGCTGGTTGGCCACCAGCAGCAGCAGCCCCACCACCGGCCGGGGCGTGACAATTTATAGAGGGAAGTATGAGTACCGTCCAGTCAATCCACCTCGATTGTGTTGGGGTTCACTCGCTGGTCGGCCAGCATGAAGATCCTTCTAGCAGCGCCACCACCGGGGCGTGCCCATTCTCAGCAGCAAATATGAGTGCTGCTAAGCCTTGCTGGTTGGTCATGTTGGGATCCACGCGCTCGTTAGCAAGCAGCACTGTCACCACTGGGACGTCTCCGTTCAGAGCGGCCATCATGAGTGCCGTGATGCCATACTGGTTGATCATGTTGGGGTTCACGCGCTCGTCGCCCAGCAGCACCGTCACCACCGGGGCGTGCCCATTACCAGCTGCAAGCATGAGTGCCGTGTTGCCATGCTGGCCGGTCATGTTGGGGTTCACGCGCTCGTCGGCTAGCAGCAGCGTCACCACCGGGGCGTGCCCATTATCAGCTGCAAGCATGAGTGCCGTGTTGCCAAGCCCGTCGGTCATGTTGGGGTTCACGCGCTCGTCGGCCAGCAGCAGCGTCACCACCGGGGCGTGTCCATTACCAGTGGCAAACATGAGTGCCGTGCGGCCAAATCGGTCGGTCATGTTGGGGTCCAAGCGCTCGTCGCCCAGCAGCAGTGCCACCACCGGGGCGTGCCCATCATAAGCGGCAAGCATGAGTGCCGTGTCGCCATGCTCGTCGGCCATGTTGGGGTCCACGCGCTCGTCGGCCAGCAGCACCGTCACCACCGGGGCGTGCCCATTCTCAGCGGCAATCATGAGTGCTGTGAAGTCATCGTCGTCGGTCATGTTGGGATCCACGCGCTCATCGGCCAGCAGCACCGTCACCACCAGGGCGTGCCCATGCTTAGCGGCAATCATGAGTGCTGTGAAGTCATCGTCGTCGGCCATGTTGGGATCCACGCGCTCGTCGCCCAGCAGCACCGTCACCACCGGGGCGTGCCCATCATAAGCGGCAATCATGAGTGCCGCGTTGCCATTCGGGTTGGTGATGTTGGGGTTCACGCGCTCGTCGGCCAGCAGCACCGTCACCACGAGGGCGTGCCCTTCCAGAGCGGCAATCATGAGTGCCGTGTGGCCTTGCTGGATGGTCATGTTGGGGTTCACGCGCTGGTCGCCCAGCAGCAGCGTCATCACCGGGGCGTGCCCATTCTGAGCGGCAAACATGAGTGCCGTGAAGCCATACTGGGTGGTCATGTTGGGGTTCACGCGCTCGTCGGCTAGCAGCAGCGTCACCACCGGGGCGTGCCCATTCTGAGCGGCAATCATGAGTGCCGTGAAGCTACGCTGGTTGGTCATGTTGGGGTCCAAGCGCTCGTCGGCCAGCAGCAGCGTCACCACCGGGGCGTGCCCATAAATGGTGGCAAACATGAGTGCTGTGAAGCCATACTGGGTGGTCATGTTGGGGTTCACGCGCTCGTCGGCTAGCAACAGCGTCACCACCGGGGCGTGCCCATCATAAGCGGCAAGCATGAGTGCCGTGAAGCCATTCTGGTCGGTCATGTTGGGGTCGGTGAGCGAGTTGCGCAGGGCGGAGGCGACCGTAGCCGAGTCTCCTCTCCTCGCAGCGGGAATAAGCTCATTCGGTGAGGCGGACGGTGGTGTTTCTGCGGCGTTGCGCTGTCGCTTCGCCGAGCGGCCATGATCACCTCGCTCCCCAGACGACTCGCGGCGGCCAGCAGAATCCCGTCGATCCATTAGAGCACCGGTGGAGTTGCTGGGCACACGCAGTGACGATTTTGTTTTTTTATGATGGTGATGATGGTGGTGATGATGATGATTGACTTTATGATGCACAGGAATGAGCCTTACAGCTTTTTGAAGCGCTGATGTATGGGCTCCTACGCTTTTGACCGTTGCTGGCTGGTGGGTCGCTACTTGTCTTCGTCTCGTTGTTCTGGGAGAGGCTCTCTTTCTTAGGAGCTGGGGTGATACTAAACAATTTTCTATTGGTTTTTCAATTACCTAGTTCCTATTCATAGTTTAAGAAACTTGGGAATTGGAATAGACTATAATGGCAATCTATGCGGCCCTTTTAGACGCCTTATTAACGCAACCACCGACGCCGACGTCCGAAAGACGCAAGGTCCCATCTACTTACTGCGAGCGGCCCGTAATAGCGCTGGAACTGGTCAAAGGTGTAAGCGTTGCCATCCGGAGCGATGCGCTGCTCTTCGGTAGCATCCCATTCACTTGTTCCTTCGAAATGGCCCACGAACTGGCCCAAGGTGTAAGCGTTGCCATCCGGAGCGACACGCTGCTCTTCGGCAGCATCCCATTCACTTGTTCCGCCGAAATGGTCCACGAACTGGTCCAAGGTGTAAGCATTGTCCCATCGACTTGCTGTGAGCGGCCCGTGATATCCCTGGAACTGGTTGAATGTGTAGACGTTGCCATCCAGGGCGATGCGCTGCTCCATCGCTTGCGCTTCCGGCGAGTTTGGCGCCGCATCATTGCTACCGTCGTGGCCGCCCTCCTCCTCCTCTTCCTCCTCTTCTGCTTCTTCCTCTTCTTCTTCTGCTTCCGCCTGTGCCGCCATCGCCGCCGCCATCGCCGCCGCCGCCGCGTTGAAGCTCGCCGCCGCCGCCGCGAACCCCGCCCCGCCGGGAGCGTACACCACCTCGGCGGCTCGGAGGCGCATGCGGCGGAACGCCACCATCGCACGCACGAGGCCCTTGAAGCGAGCGTGGCGCGCGTACTTGACGTTGAAGAGGGCGGCGTCGTAGGCGGCGCGAGCGTCATCAGTGCCGTCTTCGGCAGGACGCGTGCGTATGGTGCGGTGGTCGGCCAGGAGCAGCTCCAGCACCGGGCCATAGTTGCGACGAGCGGCAAACATGAGTGCCGTGCGGCCATCATTCTGGGTGGTCATGTTGGGGTTCACGAGCTGATCGCCCAGCAGCAGCGTCACCACCGGGGCGTGCCCATTATCAGCGGCAAGCATGAGTGCCGTGATGCCATGCGGGCCGGCCATGTTGGGGTTCACGCGCTGGTCGCCCAGCAGCAGCGTCACCACCGGGGCGTGCCCATGATCAGCGGCAAACATGAGTGCCGTGAAGCCATGCGGGCCGGCCATGTTGGGGTTCACGCGCTCGTTGGCCAGCAGCACCGTCACCACCGGGGCGTGACCACACTGAGCGGCAAACATGAGTGCCGTGTTGCCATCCTGGTTGGTGATGTTGGGGTTCACGCGCTCGTTGGCCAGCAGCAGCGTCACCACCGGGGCGTGCCCATTCTGAGCGGCAAACATGAGTGCCGTGTTGCCATTCTGGGTGGTCATGTTGGGGTTCACGCGCTCGTCGGCCAGCAGCACCGTCACCACCGGGGCGTGCCCATTCTGAGCGGCAAACATGAGTGCCGTGTTGCCATACTGGGTGGTCATGTTGGGGTTCACGAGCTGATCGCCCAGCAGCACCATCACCACCGGTGCGTGCCCATTCTCAGCGGCAAGCATGAGTGCCGTGCGGCCATCATTCTGGGTGGTCATGTTGGGGTTCACGAGCTGATCGCCCAGCAGCAGCGTCATCACCGGGGCGTGCCCATTCAGAGCGGCAAGCATGAGTGCCGTGTAGCCGTCATACTGGGTGGTCATGTTGGGGTTCACGAGCTGATCGCCCAGCAGCATCGTCACCACCGGGGCGTGTCCATTCTCAGCGGCAATCATGAGTGCCGTGCGGCCATCCTGGGTGGTCATGTTGGGGTTCACGCGCTCGTCGGCCAGCAGCACCGTCACCACCGGGGCGTGCCCATTCTGAGCGGCAAGCACGAGTGCCGTGCGGCCATCATTCTGGGTGGTCATGTTGGGGTTCACGAGCTGATCGCCCAGCAGCACCGTCACCACCGGGGCGTGCCCATTCTGAGCGGCAAGCATGAGTGCCGTGCGGCCATCATTCTGGGTGGTCATGTTGGGGTTCACGAGCTGATCGCCCAGCAGCAGCGTCACCACCGGGGCGTGCCCATTCTGAGCGGCAAACATGAGTGCCGTGTCGCCATGCTCGTTGGTCATGTTGGGATCCACGCGCTCGTCGCCCAGCAGCAGCGTCACCACCGGGTCGTGCCCATTCTGAGCGGCAAACATGAGTGCCGTGTTGCCATTCGGGTTGGTGATGTTGGGGTTCACGCGCTCGTTGGCCAGCAGCACCGTCACCACCGGGGCGTGCCCATTCATAGCGGCAAACATGAGTGCCGTGTCGCCATACTGATTGGTGATGTTGGGGTTCACGCGCTCGTCGGCCAGCAGCAGCGTCATCACCGGGGCGTGCCCATTCATAGCGGCAAGCTCTAGTGCCGTGTCGCCATACCAATTGATCATGTTGGGGTTGGTGAGCGGGTTGCGCAGGGCGGAGGCGACCGTGGCCGAGTCTCCTCTCATTGCAGCGGGAATAAGCTCATTCGGTGAGGCGGGCAGTGGTGTTTCTGCGGCGTTGCGCTGTCGCTTCGTCGAGCGGTCATGATCACCTCGCTCCCTAGACGACTCGCGGCCAGCAGAATCCCGTCGATCCATTAGAGCACCGGTGGAGTTGCTGGGCACACGCAGTGACGATTTTGTTTTTTATGGTGATGTGTTGGTGATGATGATGATGATGATTGACTTTATGATGCACAGGAATGAGCCTTACATCCTTTTTAAACGGCCGATGTATGGGCTCCTACGCTTTTGACCGTTGCTTCTTTCCGGCTGGTGGGTCGCTGCTTGTCTTCGCTCGGTGAGGTTTTGATTTATAGATTGAGAATATAATTGTTTTCCAGTTTTTTCAATTGAACAAATCATACCTACATAGGTAATCAGAACTTGGGAGTTGGAATACGACGGGACCTCTCTACAGTGGAGTCAAATACCGACATGCGATCCTCCTCTCCTCACACAACATCTGCTGAGGCTCCTCCGCCGCCGCGCAACACACGCACACACAAGAAGAATGGATCACGATGCTGAAGAGGCCGTGTACTGGTCCGGCGTGCTCGAGAAGCAGGGCAAGAAGAACCTGCTCAACAAGGTCTTCCGGCCGCGGCTGTGTGTGATCAGCGGAACGACCTTCGAGTATTTCGACGTGGACGAGGACCGGGCGCAGAATGAAGATGCGACGACAACCACCCGGCTGGGAAGCGTGCCGCTGGAGATGGCGTGCTGGGAGTTCACGCGCGGCGGCAGCAGCAAGGGAAGCGCGGACCAGTTGGAGATCAAGTCCGAAGGCCGGCGAGACAAGGCCGGGGAGTCGGAGGGGCGATCCTTCTTCTTCCGCCTCCTCCCGGGGACGGACAAGGAGTCGCTGCTCGCGGCGCTCGCTCGCGCCGTCTACCGGCGGAACCGTGACGTGTTCCTGGAGGCGTGCGCCCACGGCGACGCGTTCACCGTGCACCGCGTGCTCCACAAGATGAGGCTGCAGCAGGACATCGACGAGCGCGTGGACTTGATGCAGGTCTTTTCGGCGTCGCAGGCGGCGAGCGGCATCGGCGGCGGCGGCGGCGGCGGCGGCGGCGGCGGCGGCGGGAGGCAGCACCGCAGCGGCAGCACGGCCGAGTACTTGACCCAGCGGTTTCTCGCGCCCGGCATGCGCGTGATCCGGCCCGTGGCCTTCTGCTCGGACTTCGACCCCGTCGCCGCGAAGGGCGAGTCGCGGGATTCGGTGAGCTACGAAGCGCTGCTCGCCTCGGGGGAGCTCGGCGTGCCGGGAGTCGCCTGCCCCTCCGCGATCGACCTGCTCCTGCACGAAGCCGACGGCGACGGCAACAGCTGCCTGCACCTCGCCGTCCATTCGGTGGACAGGCCGCCCTGGACGAGGAGCGAGGCCGCTTCTCCTTCCGCAGGAGGGGCCGACGGGGCCGGCGGGGGCTTCGCAGCAGATGGAGCAGCAGGCGCCGCTGGAGCCACCGGGAGTGGAGCAGGAGGAGGAGGAGGGGGGGAGGCGGAGCTGCGGTACCTACGCGGGTTGCGAGGAAAGGGGCCGCATCCCATCGCGACCATTCGCGTGCTCCTGTGTCCACCCGTGAAAGCGATCTCCGACGAGACCTTCGCCCGAGGAATCACAGGGTTCTCCCCCATCTCGTTCTTCTTGCTCCTGTCGACGGGGCGCGCCCCTTTGGTGGTCAACCGGCACACGAGCGGCTTCTTGTTGGAGTGCGTGACGAAGGTGGGCGACACGCCACTCTTGAGCGCACTCGGCAAGGCTCCATTCCGCATCGGTGAGTGAGTTTAGGGAACGTTCAGTGCCGCACATCATACTGCCATCATTCTTGATCATTTTTTTATCATTCTTCATTATATGCTATCATGAGAATCACCCATTGTCGTCATCATTCCATCATCATTTATCATCATTTATCATCATCACCTCATCATCTATCAATCATTGGCTAAGAATGCGACCTCCTTCTCAAATGAATGATGCGAACCGCATATGAATAATTGTTTTTATTCTAGATGGGTCCGATGCGCGAGCAATGGCGGAGCATGCGGCACGACTGCAATCTATAAGACCCGCCAGCGACGACGACGACAACGACGACGACGACGACGATGGCAATGGTGACGGCGACGGCGGGTCTCAAAAGTCGGCTGGTCGGCGGCTGCTGCAGTTGGTCGACGATGCAGCCAACAAGAGCAAAGCCGTGGAGGCGGCGGGCGCGGTGGCGGTCGACTCGAGGGAGCTCGGAGGCGGCGGGGTCGCGATGGCGCACGTCCTTCTCAAGGCTGGGGGGCGCCCGGCAAGTGGCAACGACCGGGGCATGACCGCCCTGCACCACGCCGCGGCCGCCGCCGAGTACGCGCTGCTGCTCAAAGGCCTGCAGAAGATGCACGGGGGCTGCGACGTAAGAAACCCTAGAGGAAAGGATGGATGCTGCAGACATGTACCCCTCCTCTGTGCCAATGCATTAGTCCTTCATTCTCTCTCGCTCCTTACCAAAGTGCATGTCCTGTACATCATCACGTGTTATAATCCTCCCGACACCTCTGCACGGAAACAAACTGCCACTACTACTACTACTACTACTACTACTACTACTACTGACCAACCAACGAAAGGTCGACGGTCCCGACGGCAATGGCGTCTCGCCGCTCATGCACGCCGCGCGCTCCGGGAACGTGCTCGGCGCGGAGGTCCTTCTGGCGCTGGGCGCAGAACTCCACGCGACGAGCTGGCGCAACGGCTACTCGGCCCTGGGCTGGGCCGTGCGCCACGGGGCGAAGCTCGTCGTCAAGCTGCTACTCAAGGAGGAGCGTCGCCGGCGCCGCGCGGCGCACGCCTTTCTCGCCCTGGACAGCAACGATGCGAGCGGCGGCGGCGGCGGCGGCAGCAGCTTGGTGGGCTCTTCCTTGAACCTGATGGTGGGGGTGATGGGAGTAGGTAGCAACTGGCTCGACGGCAGCAGCAGTTTGGACGACACCGGCAACGACGTCAGCGACCACCGAAACAACGACAACGACGACGACGATGATGCCGGCGGCGGCGGCAGCGATTTGCTGGTGCGGCCGAACGGCAGCACGGCGTACTACCCCCACGCTCCTTTGGTCGCCACACCCGACGCGCGCGGAGATTTGCCGGTGCACCTGCTGGCGAGGTCCTATGTCGCCACGTCGCGGGAGCGGGGCCGCCCAAAGGATGCGGTGCTCGAGCGGTACACGGCCGTCCTCGCGATGCTGCTCGACGCCATGTCGCTCGGAGCGGACGGCAACTACCACGGCAACCACCACCAGCAGGAGCAGGAGCAGCAGGAGCAGCTCGGCGCGAATGACGGGTCCAATGTTGGTGATGGTGATGGTGGTGAATCGGCGGGCGCGGCGGGGGGAGCGCGGGCGCTGTTCAGGCGGGCTGTGGTGTCCGTGGACGCCGCTGGCTACGACGATCGGTCCGCGCTGCTCATCCTCAGCCGCGCCGAGCCCGAGGCAACCAACTTCGACCTCATCATGTCCACCTTCGACTTGCTGCTGGGAAAGGACGGAGGAGCCGGCAACAACAACAACAACAACAACAAGTCGTCCTCGCGCTGGCAGAGAGCGAACGTGCACGCCACGACGCCGGGGGGCCACACGGCCGTGCACCTGGCGGCGGACGTCGGCAACCACGCACTGGTGCGTCGGCTCGTGGCGGGGCGCGGCGCGGACCCGAACGTGCAGAGCGCGGACGGGTACACCGCCTACGGGTACGTGCGGCGGAAGCTCCGGAGTAGCAACGACGACGCGCAGCAGGCTGCGATGCGGCTGCTGACCAAGACCGGCGAGGTGTTGCTCGAGCTCGGGGCGTACCGACTCGAGCGCAGCGAGCGCGCGATCGACCAGGGTGAGTGAGTGAGTGAGTGAGTGAGTGAGTGAGTGCGTGAGTGCGTACTGCATCTCTAAACCAAGAACCGTCCTGTGTATCATCTCACGCGCTTGACTGTCTGACGACGGAATAATGAACACAAACTGAACGAACAAATGATCGATCGGTCGTGTCATAAGATTCTTTAACGGCGCAGTGGATGAAGTCCGCGGCGGATGGATCCCACACGCTCAGGGCCGGCACCGCACCGCGCACCGTTCAGTACCTCTGCCGACCCGACACGCCTCTCCTCGATATTGACGCCTTCTGCTGGCAGGTGCGGAAAGAGTGTCCATTGTGGATTGGTGGATAATCTAACAGACACTTCGAAATTCTGACCCACCATCCCCGATACACGACTACCATCGCTTAACCAACCAAAAAACGAAATCACCGATCGATCGCATAACGAATGCTCCCACAACACCGCAGTACCACCGGGTGCTCCACGACGGCAGGGACGTGCTGGTGGCCACCTCCCGCTTCCTGCGCCTCTTGCGCGACGTCTTCGTGGGCGCCGCGACGGAGGCCGTCGAGGCAGCCGCCGCCGCTCGCCTCGCTGCCGCCGCCGCAGGCACGTCCGAACTCAACGTCACTGCCGCCACCGCTACCGAAGCACTGCATTCCTCGACGTCCCCGTCTTCTTCGGCATCTCAGCCGTGGTCGTCGTCGTCGTCGTCGTCGTCGTCGTCGTCGTTGTCGTCGGCGGCGATCAGCGTGTCTTTGCACCAGAGTGTGTGGCGCGTCTTCGATCGGCTGCTCGAGCTTCGGCCCGAAGCTTTCCCTAGCCCCGACCAACGCCCCTCCTCTTCTCCCACTTCGCCCTCCTCCTCCGCGACGACCCCTGCTGCTCCCAACCGCTCGTCCGGAGGCGACGACGGCGACAGCGGCGGTCGCGTGGCGGTGCGGCGAGCGATGCGCAACCTGGTGGCGGTGACGGTGCGGTCGGGCCTGCCGGATGCGCTCCTTGGGACTCCGGAAGAGGAGCAGCGCGACGAACAACAAGAGCCACAGGAGTCGCAGCAGGAGAAAGAGCAGGAGAGTCGCGCCACTTCGCCTTCTTCGGCGGTGAAGAGGGAGGCGGCGAAGCAGCGCCGGGGCCTCTCTTTGCCGGCGGTGTCTCGCTACGCGAGGCGCGCTGCGGCGGCCGGGGACCCTGTGTGGGGCGCCTTTCTCTGTCGGTCGCCGCTCAACGACGACGCCGCCGACGACGACGGCGACGACGGCGACGTCGGCCACGGCCGAGATAACGGCAACAAGGAAGATGCCAAGGAAGACGCCGCGAGGGCGCTGGCGGCGAGCGGCAGCAACGATATCCGCTACGAGGACGCGGACGACAAGCGGGCGCTGCGGGCCGCGCCGACGTCCATCTTCGGCGGCGCCCACGTGAGTCCCGCCCTCGCGGCGTCGGAGTCGTACCAGACCCTCTCGAGGCTCATCCTGCGCGCGTTCGACCCGTCCTCGTCCTCGTCCTTCTCCTCTTCGAAGTCGCCGTCGCCGTCTCGGCGGGGCCGGGGAGCATCTGGCGCGCGTCGTCGCCCCCCCCCCCCCCGCCGTCGCCCCAGTCGCACGTCGGCGGCCGCGCCAAAAACTGCGGACCTTTTCTATGGCACTGGAGAAGGCGACGACAGCAACGACAGGGACAGCAAAGGCGGCGGCGATGGCAACAACGGCGCCCGCGCTGGCAGCGTGTACGGCCACAGCAGCACCCTCTTGACTCTGGCAGTGGGCTATTCACCGCCGCCCCAGAACGCTCACGGCTACGAAGGCATCTTGGCTTTCACTCCCGAGCAAGTCGCCTCGCATGTGACTCTGCTCGCCCACGTCACGTTTTGCCGCATCGGCACCAGGGTGAGCAATAATGGGCGGCAGTCATGCGAATCTGGCTTTGTTAGCGTCGGTGTTATCATGTCAAAAAAGTGTTCAGTTCGTGGAAGTCTTTGAACCGACGGATCAAAAATAACCACCCAAACAATGAAATGCACGCACGAATGAACGGACGTGTCAGGAGCTCCTGGACAAGAACCTCGAGCGCGGCGGCGCGGCGGCCCCGTGCTTCGATTTGCTGAAGCAGGTGAACGAGCGGATGATGTGGGTGCTCATGAGCGAGGTGCTCCGCCGCGAGGCGCTCAAGGAACGCGCCAAGGTCATCGCGCTGCTGGTGCGAGCCGCCGAGTGCGCGCTCCAAATCAACAACTACGTACGTTGATCAAAGATGATGATGATTTGATGATGATGATTGATCGATGATGATTAAATGATGATCGATGATTGATTGATTGATTGATTGATCGATCGATCGATCGATCGATTGATCGATCGATGAAGACGTGCCCGTTTCTTCCTCGCTCACTACAGCTCGGCTGCTCGCGCGAAACCACTGATTTGATTGACCCAGGACTCGACCATGGTCATCGTGTCGCTGCTGGAGCAGTCGCCAGTGCACCGCCTCAAGAAGACCTGGACCGAGGTGAACCAGATGATCCCCCAGCACTGGCAGGCGGTGGTGCGGGCGGTCGGGGCGAGGGGCGGGAACGCCCTCACCAGCACGTAAGTTTTCGTATCAATCCAATCCAGAGGAGCCACGTTGCCTGTTTCCTCCCACTCGTTTCCGTGTTTACGCGTTCAATCGTGCACGGACAATGGACCATTCGATACTCAATCCATCCATCCACATGTAGCATGCTGCGCCTCTCCAAAGACCCTCCCTGCATGCCGTTCGGCGGCTTCGTCGTCAACGAGCTCATGAAACTGAACCTGCACGCCGACTTCCTCGTCAAGGATGACGAACCATCGCCGCCAACACCGCAACCGCCGCTGCCGCCGCCGCCGCCACCACCACCACCGGAGCTGCTTGTGGCAGTAAGCGCGACCGACGGCCAGCAGCAGCAACAGCCTTCTTCACCTCCTCCTCCGCCGCCCCCGCCCCCGCCCCCGCCCGCGCCGGCGCTGGTGAACTTTCATCGCATGCGACGCATCGCGGCGATCGTCGACGCCGTCCGCCGTAGCCAGCGCGTGCCTTACCCGCACGCCGCGCTGGACATCAAGCCACAGCTCCTCCAGCTGCTCCTTACAATGCCGCTCTACCCCGATGACAACGCGGCCTACGAACGTTCGCTCAAACTGGAGGTGCGGGCAGAGAAAAAGAGGGGTGGGCGGAGGTAGCAAGAGGAAACCGGCACTGGAGTGTCAAGAAGTGTTAAGCCCCAAGCGGCGCCTCTAGATCTAGATAGCTATACCCGCCCATCCGCCGCTCCTTCTTGCTCGCTCGCTCCTCTCTCGCCGTGTCGTCATAGACATGCGCATTGCTTGCACCTGCACCTACACCCCGCCCTGCTGCTCCACTAGGCCCCCGCTCGGCTCCATTAGGTCCGCCACACTGCTTACTATTCCCCCCCTGCCTGCCGTTGTTCTTGTTGCTGTTGCCTGGTGGCTGGTGGTGCTGGTGCTGGTGCTGGTGCTGGTGCTTTTCCGCCATGCCCCGTTGTTGCTGCGCCTGCTTGGCTTCGGTTTTCAGTTTTCGCCAGTTCGATGCGGTTGCGTTGTTGGCGGTGCGCGCGCCGATCAAAGATCATCCCCGGATGATAGCTCGCGGCGCCGAGTGGGCAAACCTCGGTGTTGGCGGTAATGTCCGCTCGCAGCGGCTGCGGTCGCCGCTCGTCGACGGCTGGCAGGGGCTCCGGCACGCGCGGGCTGCGCTGCTCCAGCTCGGACAGCGCCGAACTCAGGAGGGCTTGCACGTCGTCCTCAAAGCGCTGCGGGTCCGTGGCGATGCGCGCTCGGGCGCGGCGGGCGCCTTCGCGCTCGGAACACGCGCGCATGTCCTCACGCGCCGATCGGTGGCCATGAAGCGCGCGCCAATTCGAGCGCGTCTCCTCCGAGAAGAACGGGACGTAGGGATGAGGTCCACGATCAACCCGCCGCTCCCCCCTCTTGAAATTGTCGTCGATGAGCAAAACTGCTTCTCGTTGGCAATCGAACATCGCGCAGCACACGCAGAGCTTGCTCTCGCCGGCGTTCGGACGACCGGAGGAGAGCCTTTTCGCCAGCGCATAGTCGACAGCGCTGCCCCAAGCAAAGCCCTCCGTCATGCTAGCACGCGAAGCAGCTCGAGGCCTTCAAGAGGCAGCGCCAAGCTCAACAAGGAGAATGACCGCGGCCGATCACGGTCGTCGTCGTCGTCGTCGGAGGCGGCGTCAACAGCTCCTCGTCCACCTCCTTCTGCTCCTCCCCCGACAACTGTTGCTGCACTACTGCCGCCGCCGCCGCTGCCGCCGCCGCTGCCGCCGCTGCTTCCGCCGCTGCCGCCGCTGCCGCCGCTGCCGCCGCTGCCGCCGCTGCCGCCGCTCCGCCGCTGCCGCTTCTACAGCGTACCGGCTAGCCACTTACTTCTACGGTCGGTGGTGTTTATTTATTTTCAAAAATGCCAGTCAAAAAATGGGGGAGGCTCTTCCTGAGAGCCGGGTTGCGCGCGAGTTGGGCTGTGTTCTGTAGTCTCTCTCTCTCTCTTTTCTTCGTCGAGAGAGCGGCGTGGCGGATAACCGAAGGGGGTGTTGGTCCAGGCTGTATCACACGCATCTAGAGCAAAGTACCAAAGATATTTGAATGAAAACGAGCGGCGGAAGGGGTCCGACTAAGGTCGGGCGGGGTGCGCACGCGCTGTGTCCATTTTAGAAGTAGTAGCGGCAGTAGTCATTGGCGGGCGCTTGCGCGCGTAGGAGCCCGCTTCGGCCTTACCACCGACATCGGGCTCCTTGGGGAGTTCTAGTTCCACTTTTTAATAAGAAGAGATCTCAGACGACTATGGGCTATAGTGGGACGGATCCGAGCGGAGGAATCGCGTCGCCGGTTCGGGGGAGGACGCGGCCGGTAGTATCTCTGCGGATGGGCAGGTAGGAACGGATGACACGGGCAGTGCCGAGGGCCGTGGTAGCTGCGAGGTGCTGGTGGGCGTAGGTGCGAAAGCGTTGGCGATCGTTGGCAGGAAGGCTAAGGGTGACTAAGGGTGGTCTGGGGTGTATCTTCCAAATTAATTAATTCCTCGATCAAATAAATAAACTGGTTTTTCTTCTCTTTCTCCCTTTGGGGAAAGTTCAACTTTGAAGTGTTCCGACTCAACCACTGCGGGCGCAGCCGTACGAAGCAACCAGATTCATTGAACCCCCCAGTCGCCACCCAAACTTCTCCGCAAATGCTTCGTGCCACACGGGTAGCGCGGTCCCTGCAGTCCTTCGGCTACGGTAGCTGGAATGCCCTCCCATCGGCGCTGAATGCGGTGCCCCCCGCGGACATGGCTGCTCCGACGACGGGGGCGGGGCTGGTCCCCATCGTCGTGGACAGCACGAACCGCGGGGAGCGATCCTACGATATCTACTCGCGGCTGCTGCGCGAGCGCATCATTTGCCTCCACGGCCCGGTCACCGACGACATGGCGAGTCTGATCACCGCGCAGCTTCTCTTCCTCGAGAGTGAAGAGCCGCAGAAGCCGCTGTACATTTACATCAACAGTCCCGGGGGGCTGGTAACGGCCGGGCTCGCCATCTACGATACGATGCAGTACATCACCCCGGAGGTGAACACCGTGGTCATGGGCCAGGCGGCCAGCATGGGCTCCCTGCTGCTCGCGGGAGGAGCCCCCGGCAAGAGATTCGCCCTCCCAAACGCCAAGGTGATGCTTCACCAGCCGTCGGGCGGAGCGCAGGGCATGGCCTCGGACATTCAGATTGTGGCCGACGAGATTCTGAAGACCAAGGCGAAGCTAAACAACATGTACGTGGATCACTGCGGCCAGCCCCTGAGCGAGGTGGAGCGTGTCATGGATCGTGACACATGGTTCAGTGCGCAGGAGGCAAAGGACTTTGGCGTCGTGGACCAGTTACTCGTGAAGAGGGAGGATTAAAGGAGCGTGGGCTGCTGCTGCTGCTGCCGGCGGGGTGCGCACGCGCGGGGGGGATGTCTCGCGGGGCCCAACAGTAAGAGGCCGGTCAGGCTTCCACGGAACAGGCTGGCGTGGGTGGCGTGTGGCGTGTGGCGTGGTTGCTTGCTTGGAATGTGAATAGTGAATATATAAATGCACATGGGCTTCTTTTTGGGTGGTATTCTGGGATGTGAATGGGGAGGGCAACTATAAAGTCTAGATAATCCTAGAGAGGGAGCTGGCGATATTCTTGTTTTTGATCTTGTTTTTCCTTTTTCCGTTCTCCACCCCCCCCACCCACCTCTAATAAAATCAAAGATCAAAGCATGTGCATTCGCAACAGCGACTTCTTCCCGAAACTGGTGATGATTTCCGCGGCGATCTCCCGTCTTTCCGCGTCGGACGAGGCCTCTGACAGCTTTTTCCTCTTCTTGATTCCCGAATTCATCATGGCGGCCATTCGCTGCGCTTTTTGCTCCGCCGTCAGCTTCTTCTTTTTGAAAGGCGAGAAGCTCTTCGAGTTGGCCAATGCGAGCTGCGCCTCATCCACCGCCAGAGCCGCCTTCGCGACCGCGCGCTGGGCGGTCTTCTCGATCGATGCGACGGCGAGGACAGCGCTCTCCACTTTCAGCTTCGAGGCTCGCACTTTAGCGCCGAGCGCACTGTCTACGGCTTCTTCTGCAGCCTCCAAATCTGTGGTCGCGGTCTCCAACGCACGCGCCCTCTGGTCCTGGGAGGCTGTGATTAGATCGGAAAAGCCCTTCGCGATGGTGCATTTCTGCTCAACCTGGGCGAGCTCAATGGACTGCTTCAGCTCGATATTAAGGATAATCGAGTCCATCGCCAATGAGCACACGTGGAACTCCAGCTTTCCCTTCATCTTCTTCATGTGTGCTGCTGCGGCGCCGTCGCTCTCGAACTCCAGTTGGTGGAAACGCCGTTCGATAGCGGTCCAGCACTCGTGCGTGCGAGCAAGGAGCTCCCGCTCAATGGCGTCGCACCCATCTACCAGCGTGCGTCGGTCTTCCTGCGCGTCCTCCGGGCTCACCCACATGTCGAGAACCGGATCAAGGGCAAGCTGCCACGCTTTGACGTTATCGGGGGTGGCATCAAATGCGGTGCCAGCCGTTGCTCCGTGCAGCAAAGAACCTCGTTGCTCTTTCGCGGTGCGCTCCGCAACCTTTCTGGAGTGGCTCAGGTCGCGCTTCCGCTTCGCCGATCCTTCCCTGTTGTTGCTTCCCTTTGCCGCCAACCTTGCTTTGTCGAACCATTGGTTCACTTGATCTGCGAGCTCGACGTCACGTTTCACCGAATCCTCGCCCGCCGCACGGACTCGCTCAATGCGGCTATCATCGAGATGGGAGGCCACTTCCGCGACTGTCTTGGATGCCCGTTCAGAACTGGTGCGGAGTGCGGAGAGGGCGGCGTCGAAGGCACTAGCGCTCAGCGCTGCAGCTTCCTTGTTTCGACTTTCCTGTGCACGGCTCGCACTAAGACGTGCCTTCTCCAGTAGGGAAACTACGGCGAGCGCCTCCGATTCCGTGGTCGTTTTTAGCTTTACTATGGCGCCAACTGCCGTCTCGTAGGTCTCCTTCACCTGCTCCGTAGCGGTGCACTCGAGCCGGGTGATCTCTTTTTCAGCCTTGCTCTTGTGGGTGCTCATGACGCCATGGTGATGTGCGGCCTCGTCCCGAAGGCTGGTCGCTTGAGCAGCGCACTCTGAGAGCGTTTGTGAGGCCTCTGCTTTAGCGTCGGCTAGAACCTGCTCTCCCCTCGCCAGGGCCGCTGAAAGCGCCGACTTCAGAGTTTGAAGGTGTTCGTCCATACCTCCTTTTGCCTCCGTGATCGTGGCCTCTGTCGCGGCTCTCGCCGCAATCTGCGCTTCGTCCTCCGCGGCGATATGCGCTCCAAAGTCCGTGTTCGCGCTTACCAGCAAGTCTGCGACTGTGTCGTCTCCTTTCTGAATCGCCACCTTGACAAAGCCCCGGACAACTGCTGTGTCGCCGCTCTGTGCCTTCTTCTCCCTGCGGAGCGCCTCGCCCAGTTCGGCGTGTAGTCGACCCCACATGTCATTCTGTTCCTGATTCGCTTCGAGGTGAGTCTCGGTGATTTGCAGGACTGCTGCAAGCTCTCGACGGACCTCACCATTCAAGCTCGAAACCCCTAGAGTAGCTTTCGCGCGGGTAACATTCCGCTCCAACCGTGACTCAATCGATGCTAAGGCATCGCGCAGGCAACGGCGCTCTGCTCTGGCGCCATGCAAAAGATCAAGGCGGCCTTCCTTCTCAAGACGCAGCTGTCTCATTGCCCGCTCTTCATATGTTGCATTTGTGTCTTCTTCGGCGTCACCCTCGTCTTCTTCATCCCTGAGAACTGCTGCATTGATGTGATCCTCGGCTTCCTTGAGCTCCTGAAGGGCGTGGTCGTGTCGCGCCTTGCTTGTCGACTGAAGCGAATCCCGCATCATTTCTCTGCCTCGCAAAGCGAGCGATACTCTCATTTCATACGCCAACCTAAAGTTTAAAATCGTGCCGACTGAGACTTCCATAGCGGTCGCTGTATTTGGAGCACCACTTCCAGGAGGCCGCCATGCCGAATCTTCTTCGTCGTCACGCTCCTGACCTGTTTCTGTGTCCCCCATGACGGTCAGTGCTGTGGACTGCTCCGACGTCGGAGACGATGAAATCACCGTATTGTGGGCTGCTGGCTGTGTGACCACCGCGTCTGGGACATCCGATACTGCTGATGCTGTTGTTGACGTTGAAGACTTCCTCTTAGGTACCGGCTTACCAGCTTGCTTCAATTTTTGTTGCATTTTCTTTTCTCGCGGTTCGCTATCCCGGAAGCGTACCCGCACGGGCCCTGCATTCCATTCCTCGTCATCATCGTCATACACGATAAACCATCCCTTACCAGGCTCAAAACTCTCGATGACCCCATCGTAAGCTTCTGCGTCGTCATCCCACCAAATACTGACAGGACGCCCCACATCTCTTGCGGTGGTCATCTCCAGAACCACGAAGTCGTCAAAATTGCTATAAAATGACCCCTCTTCTTCATCGTCATTGTCAGCACTTCCACCTTCAATATCAGTCAGCTCTCCGTCATCTTCATAGTCTTCACCGTAGTCGTCGCCGCTATTCTCTTCCTCGTCTTCGGCGCCTTCGGAAGCCTGTCCATCTTCTTCCACGGGAGGCTCCTCGAAATCATCTTCGCAGCGCAACAAACCGCCATACCCATCCATACTTGGCATCATGCTCCTAACCGTGGCCATCGACTGCCGTTTCCGTGCCAGACTTTGAACCTTCACTGCGGCACGTCGCTGCTCATCGACCGCCGCCGCCGCCGCAAGTGCTTCAGGTCCCTCGAGATTCCTGAGCTGCCCTTCGAGGCGTTGTGCATGCGCTTCTTCGAAAACGAGGGCCCTGCGGGTGGCACCAGTAAACCCATTGTACACGTCTTTCGAAGCATCTGTCGCCGTCTTTTCGAGCGCCCGGACTTGCTCTTTATGAAAAGCCTTGGCCCTCGCAAGGGCCTGCCGCCTCGCCTCCTTCGCCTTCGCCGCTGCCTGCTCCACTTCCTCGCGAAGTGCTTGCATCTCTTGGGACGCAGATCTTTGCTCTTCGGCGACGAACGCTTCGTGTAGCTGCTTCAGATCCTGGCCAAAGCGCTTGAGAATGGGATCCACATCGCTGGGGTCAGTAACGTGTTCAGCCGCATTTTTTACCGCCGCCGAAGCAGCGGTGACTGCAAGCTGCACGGCATCCCTCAACGCAGACACTCTTTGACCCTGCCATTTTGCGACTCGGCGGACAGCGGCACGCGCGGCGCTACTCCAGACTTCGATTGCCCTCTCCAGAGCCTCGGTGGCCCGCATGCTCTCCGCCTCTGCCTCCGCCGCGGCAGTCTTGGCGTGGTCTGTCCACAGCTGCTCCACGGACTGTCGAATTTTCTCAGAAAACAAGTGCGCCCTTCGCCGCTCCTCCTGCCACTCCTCGAGCGCCCACCTCCTTACCGTGAGCTGCTCCATCCGCGCCGTGACCTCGTGATCAAACTGACGTGCTTCGGCAATTTCCCGCTCGTAACGAGCGTCCCTTTGACCCACGTCGAGAGACTCGCACACCTTTTTACCGGTTCCTTCTTCTTCGCTGTATTTGGTTATCAGCCATTCGTTGAGCTCCTTAGCTCGCCGCTGCGCCGAAGTTTCGCTGTGCGATCTCCATTGCTGAAGCGCCTTTTGCCAAGCCAGCTGTACTGCCT
>Ga0099800_1105_pt1 | contig 23700 bp, 27 predicted proteins | sample Uncmet6_SortRC_1_FD_89868 | JGI IMG/M metagenome (GOLD analysis project Ga0099800, IMG submission 89868) | Marine eukaryotic communities from CALCOFI LINE 67, Pacific Ocean - CN11_C50_N6_SortRC_1 | ecosystem: Environmental > Aquatic > Marine > Oceanic | place: Pacific Ocean: Monterey Bay... | reverse complement strand
TCATACCTGATATGCGTGGATCGCCCGCAGGCTGGGGCGTGCTATCGACGAGCACTGGTATGATCCACTCCTCCCAGATAATCTTCTCCTGGTATTGCCAGAACACGACCTTGTTCGTCCTCTGTTTGAAAAAAGTGAGCGTCACGAAGCCCTTGTGAAGGTCGGGGCCGGCAGGGACGAGGTTGCCCATGAAGGCGTCGATTGCTGCCGTAATGCGTGTGCGCACGTTGGGGTCCGACACGCAGGCGTACGCGATAGGGAAGTGAACGAGCTGCACCTCTTGCGGCTCCACCTCGTTGGGCCAGCGGCCGAATATTATAGTGTGTAGGAGGCACTGGAGCACCTCCCTGACGTGGTCGGCCGACACCTCAATCTCCTGCAGCACCCGCACGACGTGGTTTTGCCCCGACATGTGAAGCGCCTCCTTTTTATTCACGGTTCTCACTTCCTCATCCCTTCCGAGCCATCGCCTCGCAAGTTCTCTACGGGGCTTTACCTGCTGCGAGAGTCGTCCTCCAGAACTCAGTATAGGAAGAATACTCTTATTTATTTGGCCGCCCTAGCCGAACAATTTGAAAGTTTGGGAGCGATCATTATAACGGTAAAATTCATCCTTTGAACTGAATTTTCGTTATGTGTCTACCTTGAGACTTTTCAAGAACGTTGCCTTGGCTTTCCAAAACGTGCTTATTTTTCGAAATATGTCGAGATGGTGACTCGTGACGAACCGCTGAAGAAGGAGACTCAGTTCTGAAATGTCAGTGCCTCGAGCGTGGTTGTCCATTTGTCGATAGCATCGTACTTCTTGGATGCGATAGAATTGCTCTCGCCGCTCAGTAACAGGAACCCATTTATCTGATCGATTTTGCCAAAAATCCGTTTATCCAATATCAGCTCCACCAATAAGAGCTCTACTTCGGCTTGATTCAGCTTGAGCTCGTTCGCCACAAACGACACCCGAATCCGGCGATATGGCCGTACCAGGGCGAGAAGTACTTGCTCCCGCATTCTGTGGCGTAGGGGCTCGACGTAGCTCATGATGAAGGGGTCAGCGAGAATTTGATTGGACTTATCTGAAAGCGTGCGTTCGAAACTAACTAAATCATTGGCGTCGTAAGCAGCCCGAAGATTCTGCATTGCAACAATTTCTTTCTCCTCCTGGTAACTGAGGGAAAATAAAAGGAAAAACAGGAGGCGCCTGGTGAGGGCCAGTTGGAAAGGGGGGGGGGGGGCACTTGACGAGACTCACGCTTTGGCTTCTCGAGCTGCAAAGGGATTTATGTCTGATAGGGCCAACATATTTGCAAGCACTACATATTTCAGAGTCACCGTGGCCCGTTTGTTCCCAGCTTCCTGGAATATCAAAACAACGGCGAGGCATGGGCGAAAAGGAACGGAGGAAAAGGTGAGCGCACTGCCCTTGTTCACTGCATGTATTCTCTTCGCGCACTGAAGAGGACGATCGCGCATCTCGCACCTGATATCCACGGAATCCTTCGTAGAATTCTTCGTAAGCCTGCTTCCACTTTTTCTCTCCCATGTACATCTTCCCCCCTTCCTCTCGGATGACCCTGTTGTGGCAGAACAGAGGGAGTGGGAACAAGACCATAACAAGAGAGGCTTTGAGAGACCGGTGTAGAATAAAGTAAACTGCTATACTGCTGGTCTCCTCACCCCATAATGCGCGGGTCCGCAACCGCCGCCTCAACGTTGAGGGTCTTCGGGTAGATCGTCTTCATGCGCGATGTGTTTTTCGTGGCCGTGCACCACTGCGGAGGCGGAGGGACGGGCGGGGGGTCGATGATGGCGTCGTGTCAACTGATGATAAACTGACTGCGAGAGGCGAGGCGAGTGAGTACATGCGCTACAAAAAAAACGTGCCTGAATTTCAAGGGCATAGACTTCCAACAAGTACGTGCCCTTGGTTGGATCGTCGCGGCCATCGGGTAACTGGCAAGAGCGATGGAGCTCATTGACGACACGGCTCAGTTGCGCAAAGTCCTTGGAGTTGAGGCACGCCTTCCCGTACTTCACGTACGTGTTGAACCAGAGCCGCTCGTTGTTCGCGCTTTGCTTCAACGTCGTCAGCGTGATTTCGTACACCTGGAATCGCGCACAAGCGAAGAGGCACGGTGAGAGTTCGAACGGCGCAGTATAAAGGACGGCAACATTCTTACTCGAGACAGAGCCGACGTATCCTTTCCGGCAGTGGGGCCCGAAACCGCGTCGAGGACTCTGTGCAAATGACATGGAGCGTGGGGTCGTGGGGATGAGCTAAAAAGTCGGTAATATCGGTGCTTCTGGGTTTCGATGACGACGCACGTGTTGATTGAGTTCGTGCAGTCATTGCGGGTCACGGCAGAACTGGATATGTACTCGAGCATCTGGTTGTAACGCTCAATCATTGCTTCGGAGTTGCCCAAACGGAAATGCAGCACCACGAGGTGCTCAAGGGCCTTGAAGCGCCTGGCAACGCACGATTGCGTTGTGTTGTGTTCCGGGGAGGGGGGGGGGGAGAGCGTGGAGGGGGGGCGGTAGTAAGCGAGGGCGGAAGTCAGTCGCAAACATGAATCGCAGGGGTGGAAACGAGGGTCCGCCTGAACCTAAAAGCATTGGGTGGCGCCCGCCAGTCTAGGACAATATGCAGAAGGCCACCTCACCATTCAATTTTGTCCCCTGTTTCCAGCTCCACGACTTTGTCGAACATCGTAATCGCCCGGCTCGGGTCGGTGAGGCGGTATTCGTCGCCCTCATAGTACGCATTTTCAATCTCCACGTCCTGGTCGTCGTCCTCCTCCTCCTCCTCGTCGCTGTATTCGTATTCCTCCTCCTCTTCGTCGGACATGAGGGCGATCGGTCGGTGAGACGGAGAGACGGAGAGACGAAGAGGCGGAGAGAAGAGAGGAGTCCCACTTCGTGTGGATCCTCTCAGATTCGTGAAATCAAATAAATAATGGCAGCTGATTTACTTACTGCGGCAATGGCGGTAACTGGTCGTATCATACGATTTATTGGGGTTGTCAGGGTCGCACGATGCCGCTCTTTCGGTTGATGCTGACCACGACTCAGTCGTGGCCACAGGCAAGCCAACTCCATAGACCCCACCAGGGAAGGTGAGATACGCCGCCCGTGCATAAACTGCGAATGTGCTCGCATGATCTTACAATTTATTTAGTCATTTGGAGGGCGACTCATGGCGAAGTCCTTCATTCCACTCTCTCTGCCGACGCCCGTGATTTGTTGCCTGGCGACGGGGGAAGTGGAGGCGAGTTCGCAGCGCAATGGGCTGCCGTTCACGGATCTGCTGTCCGCCTTCAGCGGCGTGCAACTTAAGACGCAATTTCGGTCCATCGGTGGCACGTACCCGCTGAGCGAGCTTCGGGTGCGCTTCATTCGGGCGTCCGAGCTGCGCCCACGGCCCGTGCCCCTCTCCGAGCGACTCCTGGAGAGTGTGGTGCGGCCCGAGCCCGGCGAGGCTGCGTCGGGCGGGGAGTGGTACAGGCGGTACCGTTCCCTCCTGACGGAAAGCCTTTGCTGCATCGAGGAGAGCATGTCGGAGTGTCCGGCGGTCGTGATGTTGGCGGTCTCGACGTCGGACACGGAGCCGCTCGCATGCTTCGAGCAGCTGGAGCAGCATTTCATGCCCGAGACGTTCACCACCGGGCAGTTCGACCCGTCTGCGTCCGCGAGGTTGTATCTTTTGGTGCACGACAGGGCCCTTGGGGCGCAAGGCAAGACCAACGACCCGGAGCTCATCTTCCGCCAGATGAAGCAGCGATTCCGGACGGCGAACTGCTACATGCTCAACGTGAACTCGCTGGGGGGCGGCAACCTCAATTTGGCGGCCCCGGACGTCTGGGGAAACTCGCTCATGACTACTTTCTTCCCCGATCAGATTCCGCAGCACGCTCCCGCCGCAGCGGCCCGTGGCTGCTGTCTATCCGCCGACGACATGCTAGCCATCCGCGATTTCGTCCATCAGGTGGTCATGAAAGACGTGGTTCCCGCGATGGAAAAGCGCATCATGACCCTCAATGCCACCGTGAGTAGCACTCGGAAGGGCATGAAAAACGTGATCAAATCGTGGTGGCGCAAGCCACGTGACGCCGAGGAGCGGTCGTCGAGTGGAGTGGAGTACCGCTACGATCAAATCGAAAGCCAGATCTTGCTCCTCGCGGATTCCGCCTTCGTTATGAAGGACTACGACACGGCACTCTCCATGTACCGGATGGTGCGAGACGACTTCAAAGCTGACAAGGCGCTGCTTCACATGGGATGCTGCCACGTGATGATCGCCCTTTGCTTGGCTATGCTTGAAGGCGAGGGCCGCAGCGCTCGCCGGGAGAGTGAGACGGCGCTGCGCGATGCTTGTGTGGCATTTCAAACGGCGTTCCAAAGTGTGGGGGGGCACAGGCGCAAGGAGGTGACCCTTGCGACGCGCTTGGCAACTCACGCGTCGCTGCTCAGGGCAGATATCCTCGGCCACCATAGCCTCCGCCACCCCGAAGCAGCCGAGGTACTGCGCCTCCAATTTGCAAACGCCTCCTGCCTATTTGTGCGTAATGCAATCCGCCTCATTCGACCCCGAATAACCCTCCCCTCTCACTGCCACGCGCCCAACCCCAGATTCTCGTCCGCGCGAGCCGCGACGAAAGCGACCTCTCCTCCGCAGTCCTGCTCGAGCAGGCAGCCTGGCACTTCAGGGGCGGGAAGCTCCTCCGCAAGTTCGCATTCCATATAATTCGAGCCGGCATTAAGTACCAGAATGCGGGGCAGGAGGAGCACGCCGTGCGGTGCTTCACCGCGTCTAAGGAAGTCTACCAAGATTCGCGCTGGGTGCACATACAGGACTATGTGCAGGCGCACCTGGCAAAGCATTTGACCCAACTCGGAAGGTATTCGATGGCTTTGACATGCTATCTGGACATTGTCAGTGCAGGACGGCAATCGCCTGATCGTCAAGGCCGTTTTATTCGTGAGTTTCTGGACCTTTGTGTGGCCCGGCCAGAGGGACTGCTGGAGGTTGCCAAAGCGCTCGAAGGTAAGGTCTCTTGCGATAGGATGGTCCTTTGTACGATGTTTTTCATAAGTGTGCGCACTCCCCCTATAACCAACCACAAGATCCAACGGGCGCGCCACTTGAGGATGGTAGCTTGGGGAGTTTGAACATTCCCTGCGTTCTCGAAGACAAGCTTGAGGTCTACGAAAGCCAAAATGCAGGAGTACCTGGATATAGCGCGTCTCGGGTGGCGCTGACGGAGTCAAAGGCGTGGATGGCTGTCGCGTTGCAAGTCGAGGCTGAGTTGAATGTCGCAAAGTTGGGTGGAGCTGCAAACACGCTTCTCCAAGAGTGCGTAAAGGCAGCTGTGGAGTCATCCGAAACTTTCGCGCGGCAAAGTGAAAAAGCAGGATTCTGTCGTCAAGCAGTACAAAGCGTGCGAGTTCTAGGGTCGTCGACCGCGGTCAATCCTCGCGCTTTAGCTGAACCGATTGCCGTGGGTGTCGTATTTCAAAATCCTTTGGATATCACGATCCAAGTGACCGATGTACAGCTGGTCGTGTCGCTCACAACCGCCGGAGAAGCGTTGCCGAGAGCAGAGGATACGCGTAGCACTTCTTTGGAGGCGAAGGCATTCGATGAGCTTACTGCTGGACTCCTCGATCCATCTGGTTGGTGCCGTTATGTACTTTTGCTGTATTTCGTGCGTGGGTGGTTTCTTGCCCGCGAGCTATCTTTGACGACACTTGATGTTGCCCCTCCACCAGGCGATACCGATATCGCGAAATTAGTGGAAGAAAATGGAGTGCTGCTCATCGATTCGCATCAAATCACCCTTGACCCTCGCCGGCAAACGGAGGTTTGGTTTCGCTTCTCCGCAATTTATCTGTCCTCATATTTGTCTCTCTAACTCTAACGCTCTTCTCTCTCTTACACACACAAACACACACGCGCACGAAGATAACGATGAAAGTGTGTCCACTAGTCTCCGGGCGTCTCAAGATCCTAGGGTTAAAGTGGCGTTTACAGGAGAAGGTATGTCATGGTTGGTCTTGGCATTTGTTGTGTACCCAAGTGTGCGCATCAAAGCTACCTTAACCAAAACATGCTTGTGATGAAGGTGTGGTGTCATCATAAGTTTCAATTGCCCGGCATGTTACTCCACGACACCCTCGAGCACCGGGCAAATCGAACTCGAGCACCCAATGAAAGCCTTGATTTCGATGTGCATGGAGATCTTCCCTGGTTATCACTTCAGGTTCCGTATCGTGCTCAGATCAATCCATTACTTTTGTGACGCTGTATTATTTATCAACTAACTTTATCCTTCCCAATCATTCTGCCCCATAGGTTGATGGAATTCCAGATACCATGCTTCAGGGAGAAGTTGTCGAGGCAACAATGACTATTAAGAACCACGGAAGGGCATCCACAGCTGATATTGTGTTGAAGAGCAATATGCCCTGGCTCTACGTTGGCGAGGTACGATCAATTATCAACAATAACTACTCAAGTCAGCTCCTCGAGTGCCTAACATGAGTTTCTATTTTGTTTTCGATCATCAGCGCCCCGCGATAGCTGAAAGTAACAGCGACTTCGAATCTGCTCCAGCGAGTGCGTTAGTCGGCACGAGTGGGACGCTTATGAAGATTAACCTCGGAAGTCGGAGTTCGTTGGCGCCAGGGGAAGTGTTGCGTGTGCCTATTTGGATTCGTGGAGTGGGTGGAGGCAAGCAAACACTCAAGCTTCTCCTTCATTACACACGCGCTAGTATCGATGGTGCTCCGCAACGTTTTGTCCGTTATGTGCGCTATGAATGCGAGGTATGTCAGTGCAGTTCAGAGCGCCCGCCATATGGTGCTATGAATAAAGAACGTGTCCATTTGCCCCGCCAATGCACAGGTCTGCGTACTTCCATCTATGCACGTTTATGCTACCGTAGCGCCAAGCTCGCATGAGCTTGGTTGTGAATATGTCCTATCCGTCATTCTGACGAATTTTCGAGCGGATAATGATGAAATTGTTGACAGGGATATCCTTGTGAATCATGTGAGTATACGCGCCTTCTTCCAGCCGGGAGTGGTGAATTTCTAATACGCACTGGCCCCTTGGGTGAAAAATAGGTATGCAGCATGAGCGACACCTGGAAAATTGAGCCCCTTGCGCCGCCACCAAGTGGGACGGCATTTGAAGGCGCCGCTGTGCGTCTCCGACACCAGGAGTCACTCGTTCTTTCGTTCCGGGTCATTCGTGTGGCCGGGCCTCGTCGCGGCATCTGCCTGTCTGCATGGAATCTTGGCCCCGAGTCCCTCGGCGTTTCGCACTCATCTAATGAGGACCTTCGATCGGCACTCGCATGCATGTGTCTTGATGACATGGCAGCAACTTTTGAGGTGAGCATCTGATCCTTCCTTTGGTGTACTACTGCTCCTGGCACATATCTCACATGTTTTTCGTGCACGCAGCGGGAGAGCATGCACCTGCAGCGCATACGGTTTGCCTCGCAAAATATGGAAAATGCACCGCGCAGCGTGAGCAGCGTTCGTCGAGAGCGCGCCGCAGAGGGAGCGCACACGCACGACGGTGATATGCAACCCGTGAATTCGAGCCGCCACCCGGGTTCGGCAGCTGGACTCTGTGGTCGTTATCCTCACGATTTGGCTGTGGTGGTAACGTGGAATGCGGATGGCAAGGAACGTCTCGTAACTGGCCACCATCAATTTGCTGGTGTGCATGTTTGTCCGCAGCAGTCACTCGATGTCTCGAAGGACTGCGCACTGGCGGTGGATGTCCACTTGCCAGCGATGGTTCACCACAACTTTGGATCTGGTGATTGCGTAGTTCCTGTTACCGTGCGCGTCTCAAATCAATTCTTCGAAGGTGATGGTCATAATTTGGACTTCGTGCTGGAGGCAACCGAGTCCAGGGGATCTGCAGTGCGATGGTTGGGTGCGGTTCAACAATCCGTCAACGGTCTTGCACCCGCTGATTCTGTCGATATTTGCTTCTGTGCCAGCATCTCGGTGCCGGGTGTTTTCGATTTGAATAATTTCGGGATTCGCATGCATGGAAGTGATAAGATCTACACTTTCCCTATTCAGGCCATCGTGTCGGTTTGTGAGAATTGAGAAATCGAAAAAGGAGGAGCAAGTGCAGAAGTGTACTATTTACGCAGCAGCACAGGTTGTTGAGACTGACGGGGGGAGGGAGTATGACTTCCTCTTGGTGTGTATGATGATCCGTGAGAATCGTTGCGTGTGATGAGATTGCTGGCAGGGTGAGGGTGAGTGGTGATCTTGGCAACAAGCAATGATGAGTGCGGGGGACGGCGCAAAATTACCCGAGAGAAAAACGGAAAAGGGGGGCTATTTTGTAAATTATTTTGTGGGGAGAGTACAGAGTACTAAAACTTGGGAACACTTGGCTTGATGAGGGGGGGGTAGTTGCTCGTCGTAAAGGATCTTAAAGGACACAGAAAAACTTACTATTTGCCGTTGCGTAACAAGCAAGGGTGCTAGCTAGGCGGGGGGGCTGGGGTAGAACTGGGGATACCGCGATACCGCCGGTGTCTACTAACCGAAAACCGTGTAACAAACCGAAAGCAGCCTGGTGTTGTTCTGTTCTCCCAACTCCCGGTACCTCCCAACTCCCTTTAGCACTCCCAACGGTATACCCAACGCGCGCGCTGCCTTCTGGCTTCTGGGTCAATGGAAATAGAAAATTCCTCCGTAGACAAAGGCTTGACGCCCCAATCGCTAAATCCAGCTTCGTCTCCTTGGGTTCTATCGCTCGTTCCGTGCTCTCGTTTTTCACCTCAAGAGCCAAGTTCCAGGTTGCCCTTTGCTTGTTCCGGCCGGCGGTTGGTTGCACGTTGCACAAGCACTTCCCCGAAAACTTTTCAAGAGCTTTCAGGTGCAATCTAGGTGGGGTTTGGGTTTGGGTTCTGTGACACTTTCTTAAGAGCGCTGCCTTAAGATATTAAGGCGGGAGGTCGGGGCTCTACAACCCCGGGAAACTCCCCGCTCCAAATGCCGACCCGGCCTTCTTGTAGCTGGTTGTAACACTGGCACTAGTACCCACGACTGGGCCTCATTTGTAAATCATTTTCATTTTCCACACTCCACACTGCCACCGCCAAGGAAGCCAGCGACCGGGGAACAGCCCGCAGTCAAAGGTGCGAGGCCATCAAAAAAGAAAGCACGCAAACAAGAAGGCCCCATCAAGAACTGAGCTCCAAGCATTCCGCGAAATTTGCAGGGCTGCTTCTGTTTGATGATTCACTGCTGGGAGAATTTTTGAAGCCACCTCGCCGTGCCACTTTGCGCGCCCTTCTTCCTTCGACAAAAGCGGGGGAGGGGTATGCTCGCCGCTTACACTTATACGGTTGCGGGGGCGAGAGGAGGGCCCAATGGAATAGCCTTCACGGCACCCTCTTCGTCCATCAATTTCAAAACCTAAATGAAGTAGGGTCGCGGATGTAACGTGTGAAAAGATGGCCCTCGATAACAAGTCGGATCGAAGTGAGCAAAGCAAAATCAGGGCCAAACCACGGACCTTGCATTTCTGTTTCACGAAGCTGGTGAAGAAGAGGTTTATGTAGATTATTGCAGCAGCAGCCATGTGGGTAGCCCACAACTGCCAGAGACCTTGCACAGTCTTATCGCAGAGAACGTTGTCAACCATATCATAATAGATGCCGTTGATACGTTCGCACTCCTGCGTGGAAGTTAAGTTCGACGTCGTTATCGTAGCTTCGGCAGAAATGCTCTTGATTGCGTTTTCTGCGACGGTGTCTTGACAGGAGAGGGCGCTGTTGCGCGTTGCATTCTTGATGTTGCCCAGAGCGATGATGGTTTTGTTCAGCGCGATGTCCAGAGGGTTTGTGCCGTCACAGATGGTGTAGTACCGCACGACGCCCGCGGTGCGCTCCTTGTAGTTCCACGCCATTTCATAAACCGCCTGATTGGGCCCATAGTAGCAAAAGTCGGCGAACATTACCGACATAGTTAGCTCGAACGCCACTGTCAGAATGAGGAGGAGGAGCGTGATGATGCCCACCAGTGATGCCAGGTTCAGGAGGGCCGCTGATTTGCAACAGAGCCCAAAGAGGGTAAGAAGAAATGCCACGGCGGTGAGCGCGAATGCAAATCCCAAGAAGTATTTCACATAGTCGGGCACTTTCTCGGCGAAAATATTCTGGATCATGCTAAGAGATTTCGCGTCGGGCAGAACCGAGGAGTACATGTCGGCATAGGTGTCGAACACGGTTGCGGAATTCGTCAAGGCCTTGCTAAGAATGTCCGGAGAGCAGTCGGCCTTTTCCGTCTGCGTCACGAAACGTACACCCTGCGAGCTGAGGTCACCGGAGCTGTCCTTCAGGCGGTTTATAATTTTCTTCAGCTTTCCCGAATTGTCTGCGACGCCGTCTACGCCTTCCATGAAATTTGTGTACCCAACAAACGAGCACGCCATCATAACGAGCATTAGCGCAGCGAAGATGAAGAGGATGAGACGGGAGGTATTGGGGCCACATCCGGCTTCTTTGCGACAACAGTCGAGTCCCGCGCGGCAACAGAGAAAGACGAAGTACGCGAGCACAAACACGACGCCCCCGAAGAGCACCAAGGCACCTGTCAAACGGACGGGATAGCATCAAGATACCGTCAATTTTGCATTCTCTGCGCCGCGCCGCGTAGATATAGGAATCACCGCAGATGACCGTGGGCTTACCAAGAAAGTAGAGCGCGCGCCGGTACCCCTCCTCCGAGAGGTCGAATTCGTCACTTCCCCCTGTGAAACAGTGGTGAAATTTTTTTACGATTTATCATGGTCCTTTGCGTCGCCGTTTGGTGCGTCAATTCCACGGCACTTACCGTAATGGTGGAAAGAATGGAGGTCTTGGTTCGTTGATTAGAAATTGTGTAAGAGTTCCCGAGTATTATGAACGTTAGGAGCAGTGAAGTTTACGACGTCTTGAAGAAGACAAATAGTGCGCATCGCAATGGCCCAAAAGCAGCTCAACCAGGAGCAGATATGGCTGCTAAACGAGTAGGTTTTTTCCGTTGAACTTACACTCGACTGCATTCGACGTTTGAAAAAGGGGCGACCTTGATTCATATGAGTATGAAAGTTGTTCCGCAGTTTCCGGAGAGAAAATGTGAAATTTAGGTTGAGGAGTTATCACGCCAAAGACAAGCGGTGTGCGTCGATCACTCTGTGCAAACAGCAGCGTAGGGCCGAAATGGGCGTGGTGGACGATCGCATGTTTTGCACGGTCTACTTACGGGGCCGGCGTGGCCATTATTTTTCCAGCAGCCGGATCAAAGCCGTCCAATTGCGGCCAATCCACCCTCTCGCTACCGTTGATCACCTAATAATATTTTATTTACATTAAAGTTTTGATGAAACTGAAACTAGTATCAAAAGTATTGGGGGTTTCACCTGGTGCCACCGCGCATGCCGGTCCGACAAAAAGGGGTCCGTGCTGTTCCTGAGCCAATCTAAGCATGAAATGTAAAATGTAAATGTTCCCTGGTAACTACAGAGCTGGGGGGTCCTTTGTTTCGCAGCCGGTTTAGTACACAGATACAAAGTTCCCTACCATTGCCCCCCATACTGCCATAGTCCCAACCCTGCGCTTCTGCTGTGCTTAAAAAGTCAGTCAGTCAGTCAGTCAGTCAGTCAGTCACCCTGCCATCGTTTACTGCGTCGATCGATACCCTGAGAGGTATCAAAATCCCTTGACCACCCATAGTCACCCAAAATGCGAAAAATGGGGAAAGCCTGTACAAAGCCAATTGGAAAAGCGAATGAAAACTGGCGTAATTATCGGCAGCACTTTCCGAGAACTATAAGGCGGGTACGAGGCCTTTCTTGGCGAACTTGACGCCACCACTCACCAAGACTTCCCCAAGCCAACCCCGAGGTCCGTGGAGAGATATGCGGCCCTAGTATTCCTGCTTTCGGTAAGGTAGCAGGTGCATTTCCTCCATAATACCTTTGTGTCTTTGTACTAAATCCGAACTATACACAAAGGACCCCCCTACTCGTCCTGCATCCACGGGGACTGTTGTGTTTGCCGGACTTTGCCTGTGCTGTATTCGCTCTGCCTGTATTGATTGTCGTGCTGCATCTCACTGCCGCGATCATTCGACCCGCGCTCCGCAGTCATAATTGTTCGAGTTTCAGTTTCAGTTTCAGTGGTGTGAAGCCGGGCGTCAGGAATCTTCCATGACGAAGCCCTTTCGTTATCTGCTACCGGACCGAGCTGGGTCCAGATAATAACCGTGGCATGGCACACTGACTGACTGACTGACTTTAGAAGAGAGAGACTATAGAACACATCCCAACTCGCGCGCAACCCGGCTCTCAGGAAGGACAGCAGAAGCGCGCGCACACCGGACACTCCAAAAAAAAAATTAAAGCATAAAAAGACGTTAGAAATCGTCTTCCGCTATAAAAAGAACCACTATGACCACGCCAACAAGCAAAAAGCCCTTGACGTATTATCGGGGCGGCACGCCCATTGCCGTCATAGATGAAGTGAAGCGCGCATCCGACGGGGCGGAGTGTGCGAGGTTGGATGCGGTCGAGGCAAAGCTCAATGCGCTCGAGGCAAAGCTGGCGCTCCGGCCGGAGTTGCAAACTGTAGAGGTCCAGCAGGAACTCAAGTGGGCACGGCAGGAAGCGGAGGTGGGCAACAAGAATCGACGGTCTAAATTCTTGGCACAGTACTGTGAAAGCTGCGAACGGCATATTCGGAGGATCGAAGATGTGCTAAACAATATGTCGACGCTCCACTCCCATGCTTCCAAACTCGGTACGAACCTCGACGTCATTCGACGGATGCTCGCCACAGCGCGCCCGGCATTTGCCGCCTCGTTGAGCGAAGAGCTTGCCACGGCGACCTCAAAAGTCAGACGAATCGTTGACCTTTTGAAGATGCCGAGCGCGTCTTATGCTATCATTTACGAGGAGCTTCGCCCCGAAGCACGGAGAGTGGCGAAGATGCACGCTGCGATAGTAGAACATAGCAAAGATGTCAATATTGCGCGCGAGGCAAAGGCGACAGCCATAGCACAGTTGGACAACCAAGAAAAGCTATACGCTTCGGCCTGCAGCGACCTCGAGGACTTTGTCGGATGGTACGACTCGATCATCACCAAGGTGCGCCGCACGCACAACAAAACCCGAATGCATTGAATTCATGCCCTCTCGTATCCCCAAGGTAATCCAGCACCACTGGTGCGTGTTTGCATTCGAGCAGAGGGACAAGTGGAAAGTTATGAAGAAAATACAAAAGCTCGTGGCTGTACGCAAGGCGTTCGAGGCAGCTGAAGGAGGGACGCTCTTGTCGAGGCAAGCAATTGCGGCCCCCCTTGAGGACTGGATCAATGAAGACCCCGATATTCACGCCGACCAAAGCACGACCCTCATAGCGCGCGCTGAAAAAGCAGTGGAAGATGCTGTGGAGACTCTCCGGCGCGAAAAACAGTCAATTGATGAGGAGACAACGACCCTGCCTTCGTCTCTGAGGGGTATGCGCATAGCCGGGCCAAAGAAAGCGAGCCTTGAAGAAATCGAATCGCCAGGAAACGAGCGCAATATAACGGAACAAATCGGGCGCGGGCAGGTGACACTTCGAGACAAAATACCCGCTTCATCTGGTGAGTCTTTCGATACGAGTCATTAAAAGCTGCACTTTTTCTTTCACATCACCTACCCATATTTTGCGTCGATATGCTAGAACCAGTAAAAGTTTCACCTGAAGAAAGCCTGCAGCCCAAACCACGGGCCGCAACGCTACCAGCCACACCACAAGATAACGTGGTCACTACCAGTCCGGAGCTCATTGTTGAGGCGGACTCTGCAGTTGCGAAGGCAAACGTGGATAATCCTGCCCCGCAGAAGAACATCGGCAAGCTCGACATCACCTGGGGGAGTCGCACCAATGACGACGATACGGAGGTGCCGACTACTAAACCCGAGGTGGGCCGTCTTTCGGTTCACGAATGGGAATATAAGGCCAATCAATCTCGGGACGATGCAGCAGCCCATCCCCCAGAGAAGGCGGGCGATCTTGCCCCGCAGAAGAACATCGGCAAGCTCGACATCTCCTGGGGGAGTCGCACCAATGACGACGACACGGGGGTGCCGGCTACTAAACCCGAGGTGGGCCGTCTTTCGGTTCACGAATGGGAATATAAGGCCAATCAATCTCGGGACGATGTATCCAAAGCTGCCAAAAGCAGCAGCAGCAGCAGCAGCAGCAGCATGAAATGGAAGCCACCTCCACCAGTCCGCCCCGAAACCTTGCCAACAACGCAGCCGCCGTCGTCTGAAGGTGCAGAGTTGCCGGCTGTGGCCCCTATACCGAGTGTCACGAAAGGCGATGCGATCACCACCAGTCCGGAGCTCATTAGTGAGGCGGACTCTGCAGTTGCGAAGGCAAACGTGGATAATCCTGCCCCGCAGAAGAACATCGGCAAGCTCGACATCTCCTGGGGGAGTCGCACCAATGACGACGATACGGGGGTGCCGACTACTAAACCCGAGGTGGGCCGTCTTTCGGTTCACGAATGGGAATATAAGGCCAATCAATCTCGGGACGATGTATCCAAAGCTGCCAAAAGCAGCAGCAGCAGCAGCAGCAGCAGCAGCATGAAATGGAAGCCACCACCACCAGTCCGCCCCGAAACCCTGCCAACAACGCAGCCGTCGTCGTCTGAAGGTGCAGAGTTGCCGGCTGTGGCCCCTATACCAAGTGTCACGAAAGGCGATGCGATCACCACCAGTCCGGAGCTCATGGTCGAGACTGAGTATGTCCCTCGGAATAGTGCCGGTAAGCTCTCTATCCCACAGGTGGACCGCACCGGAGGTGGTGATGATGTGATGATGATGCCAGCTCGGGCTACGTGCAATAGCGAAGGGGAGGTGCAGGTCGGTGATGTTGTAACGCTAGATAGGAGTGGGGTTCAGTCGCATCCTGGTTCTCGATTGATCTCACCAACAGCAGATATTGATTGGGGTGATCATATTGCCGACGAAGGCACCAAGCCTCGCGTTTCAATAATATCTGGAGGCGAAAGGGACGGTGTTGCGAAGTCGCTGGTTTCTTCATCTCTCGACGTGGCTCCTCAAGAGATCAAGATAACGATGGAACAAGGCGTTGTGGACGAGAGCACCGTTGATTCACCATCATCCATCACTAGCTTTCTTGCAACACGCCCTGTCGGCCGCATCGACGCTACGTATCCGGTTCAGCGTACGGCCCCTCGCAAACAGCAACCGAATGAAGATGCGCTGATTGGAAAGTTACACGGAGATGAATGGGCACCTTCATCGGGCAGCAGGAATGGAGGGAATCCTGAAGATATTACCCTCGAGAGCGGCAATCATCCTAGTATCTCCAGCTCTGTCAACGCCAAGAGCATCAGTGACTTGCTTGGTATCGTGTCGCGCTCCAGAACTAAATTTGACTCCCTTGGCGTCGAAGCCCCACACCCGCCGGATCGACCGCCGGCGCCGCACGTGTCATCGGTGATTACAGAAGAGCAGTCGTCCGGCGCCTCACGAAGTCCTTCGCGAGAACTTCCCCACTCTCCTGCTGGAGGGGTTAGTAGTCTACACGGCAGGAGAAGCTCTGAAGCACGAACTGCTGTCGGGCTCATATCGGACATTATTTCTATCTTTGATCAAGATGCCACGGAGGGCGACACGGGCAAAAAGGGCGTCGAAGAGAGGCACGTTCAATTGCGCCCTGGCGGTAGGCGTCGCGCCAAACTCGACGCGGCGCTTGCCCTGGCTGCTTCTCGCTCTCGGCTCCAGAGAAAAGCTGCGGTGGGCCGCCAAGTAAGCGCCAATGACCTCGCAGTGATCAAGGGGCTCTTTCGAGGTGAATCCGGCGATCGTAGTCTTGACATGGGCGCGTTTGCTCGGGCGATGAACATTCCCTCCGTGCAGGCTTTGATAAAGGAGATCGCCGCGAAAGAAATAGAGTCAGAGTCGGGCTGTGCGGATGTGGAGGCTCTCTTCAAGGCCTCGACAATCCGCAACGCAGCCGCGGTCACTCTCCAGGCCAAAGTGCGGGGCGATGCGCAAAGACGGAAGCGCGGGGGTGAAACGAAGAACTGAAGCTTTTGAGTTCTGATGTCTGATGCACTTACTGTTTTGTCTGTGGGCCACAGCTGTGGGCTGTAGGTTTGTTTGTTTGTTGGCGTTGGAATTCAGAAATGAGGACTGAGTACTGAGTACTTGCAGCCTATCCCCTTCAAATCTTGACCCATTTGTTTTTCATTTTCAAACCGAAAACCGAAAAACTTTTCGCCATATATTGGGGAATTGGTGTTACAAATTGGGGCTGATGCTGTGGCTGCTGCGGGGTGGGTCATAAATCACAAACCCCGCTGTAAACCGCCGCCCCCCTCGTTCGAAGTCCTCTCAGCCTCCTCGAAGAAGCGGAGGAGGGCCAGGGCACTTACTTGCTTCTTGCTTCTTGTTAGTTTGGCATTGTTGGCATTTTTGGTGAAACTTGAAACGTGACGGCAACGGCAACTCCAACGGCAAGCAAAGCGCAAGCGCAAAGCGACCCCCCTTGTATTGCTCTCTCCGGCTTTCAATTTTCGGTTTCCGGTTTTCGCCAGTTCGATTCCTGGGGACTTTTACTTAATCTTATCATTACTATCGTTCGTCGCGAGGATCGAGTTTTCGGTGCATTGCTACCTCGAGAACTTTAAAGGTAGTTGTCTTGGCTTTATAAAACGCCCTTACTTCTGAAAATCCATTGAGATAGCGACTCGTGGCGAAGATGCAGATTGGGAAGTGGGTAAAGGCACTAAAAAATGGGCCACCGACTACATCTTCAGCGGTTCGTCACGAGTCGCCATCTCAATGGATTTTCAAAACTAAGGACATTTTGGAAAGCTAAGACGCAGACCTTGAAATGTCTTAACATAGCAATGTGCCGAAAACTCGGTCTTCACGGCGAACGATACCGTTGAAATCGAGGAATGGTGAAGGATCCTTCCAAATATTTTCGAAGAATTATTTTACACAGGGTCTGTGTGACACCACTCTCTGCACCGCCAGGCCATGGAGGAATCCCTCTCTCGAGTCGACGAGGCCACTGCTCTGGCGCTGTCCCACATGTCGTCGCTCTCCCTGCGGATCGATCTTCTCGACGAGGTCACCTTGCCAGTGCGGGAGCGGACAAAGACTCTGACGAAGGCCCAATCGAACATCACCACGACCATGTCGAAGCTCGAGAGAATCAGCTCTTTCTTCCTGGTGGCGCGGGACGTGGAACCGATCCTCACGCGCTGCGAGTCGGGCGAGATGGACGTCGACGAGGTCCTCGCGGCGTTGTATAGGATCAGCGACTCGATAACGTACCTCAATGACCATAAAGGGTTTCTGAGCACCAGCGCGTACGTAGAGCGGCTCGGGATCCTGCAGACGAAGGCCCGCGATGCGTGCCACGGCGAATTCGAGAGACTGATCGGGAGCAGCACCGCCTCCTCTGAGGGCCCTCACAATAAAATCGCCGATCACGTGGTCGAAAGTGCTGCCACGATTCGCGAGTGCCTCCTCGCGACGGGCGACATGCGGCCCATCGAGACTTACGGCGCGGCCCGGAGCGAGGCGATGCGCGCAGCACTTCGTGAATTCGCGGAGACGGACGACGCGACGAGGTGGCTCCCCGCCGAGCCGTATATCGCCGGTTCCCACAAGTGGTTGGACATGTCGCAGGCCATCACAGCCTCCCTGCGACTTGAAGTGGACCTCTTCCGACGTTTAATGCCACAAGACGAGTCCGGTGCACGGGCCTTCGGAGCAGCATGCTTATCCAACATTGAGGAGGTATGTTGCAGGAAGGAGAGATGCGCCACTGCTCTCGGCCACTACGGCCAATTTTTTTATGCCTTCGCTTCACTTACTTTTTCCCATACCCTCTCTCTCCAACCACGCCAGTATTGCAAAGCTGGGAAACTTTCGACTGAGGCCCTCTTCGCCTCACCCGAAAGGGTCGGCGTCGAGGGAGAGGGTTTTACCGTTATCCTCGACCTTTTCTCTCGGTTTAGTTCGAGTTACGCAGAGCTAGAGGAACTCGTGAGGCCGATGGGGGAGGCATCGAATAAACTTTCCCGGCTGCTCCAAGATCTCAAATTGCACCTGCGATCAGCTGTGATGGCCGTCCTGATAACCCTGGTGAATGGCATACGGCACGACCGCAGCGATATCGCAGAGAGTGGGACAGTCTCGGTTTTGACCAGGTCAGGCACACCCCCTGTGACTTGTTCGAACGTGTTTTGACTGCCACCCTTTCTTGCTAACCGCGGTCCCTTTTCCTTTCTTTATAATAATCCCAGCGACACCGCTCGCGCAGTCCGGCGCCTCGCTCGCTACGAGCATGCGTACTGCCAGTTCGTCGAGGAGCAGAACGCACACACCAGCAAGAAAAAGGTGATCGCTAGGGGCGAAGTTGGGAGAGCCCTCGAGGCGAGCGATGGCTCAATGGAGAGGGTGATTGCGGAGAAGGTGAAACGGGGGACCGAGGTGGACAACTTCACCGCGCTCATCCTGGAGATGCTCCTCGAAGTCCTCGACGGAAAAAGAGCCAAGCTGCCGAGAAGCTCTTCGGCTTCGAGAATGGGGCAAGCCAGTGTGGATGCTCGAGGACATTTGTTTATGGCCAACAACGCCTCTTACATCCTCAAAGTTATGGACGATAAGCTGAAAGGTGCCGCCGAAAGCCTTCTCCAGGCGGTGGATTGCGTGAAGCGACGTTACGAAGGCGCCGTCGACGACTTCGTGTCAAGCGGCTGGAGCTTGCTCCTGGAGCACGTGGCGATCATTAACGGCGAGAGCCTGCATCGCGACGCCAAGGGCAAGCTAACTTTCGAATCTGGGCGCGTTCTGAAGTCGCGGTTTCAGTCGTTTTGGGGCGAGCTGGATGAACTGCTCGCCGGCTGCGGACCATTAGTTGTCACGAGTGGCACATTGCGATCAACTTTGCGCAAGCGCCTTGTCGCCCTCCTCGGGGCGCCTGTTCGAGCTTTTTTTGAAGCCTTTTCCAAGCTCGAGTTTTCTAAGTCCAAGCAAGAGAGCTATTTGAGAGGTGGCGCGGCGGAGGTGGAAGAGAAGCTTGCATCCCTGTTTTAACTCGGAGCGAGCTGCTTTCATCTCGCTTGTGTTGGGTCTCTTTTGATTTTTAGGTGATTCCTGCTCTTTTTATTTTTAGGTGGTGGTTGGGGGTGAAAAGTAACAAGGCAACAGTAATAAGCAACGGGCGGAATCGAACCGCAGGCGCCCCACCTCATCTGATATGGCGATGCTAGCTCGTCACTGAGCACCGCGATCGTTTTCCCCTTCGACTGTTTTTCGGGTGGGCTGTTTGCGTTCTTTTTTTTTCTGGGTGGAGCGGGCGCATGTGGTTTGAGTTGGGGGTTACGTGCGGAATCGAACCAGGTGCTCGGGGCACAACCATTAAGGAGCGTGGTGCCACGTGGTCGCACTCATATAACGTGTTGATAATTTCGACCACGTGGGGCCATCCCCTGCTTGCTGCGACCCTGGTGGGGGCGTCGGCTTGGGCGCAAAGTGTTGACCGAACGTAGAATTCCCGAGGGATCAACCTTACTTAATACAAAGTGTTGATTGACCGAACGTAGGGGGGAGGGTAATATGTTCTAGGATTATTTACGTTATATCCCAGCGTTCCCCTGAGCTCTGAACGGTCTCAAGGCCCTCACTCGCCCTCCGCGATTCGCTCAAGCGCAGAGATTATGCGCCGCACTTGGTTACGCTGGGCAGGCTTTTGCGGGCTTGGGACGTCCATTGGGACGGCACGCAGGTCATGAACAAATTGGCAGCGCTCCATGGCTCGCTCGGAGGATAGGCCATACATTAGGTGCAGCATGATGCACACCAATGAGCCCGTCCTTCCATGACCTCCCCAGCAATGCTGTATCAGTCATCAATGAATACGGAAGGAAAGAAGCAAATTAGATTCGAACGGATCAAAGCATCGGCGGTTGTTAGATGTCATGTGTGAATGTTTACGATCTGTCAGCACACGCACCAAGTACAACACTTCCCCCCGAGCGCAGCGCTCGACGAGGTCAACAGCCAATCTGTACACGTCCGAGTCTTCGCCGATGTCGCAGTCGATGATGGGAAAGTGGACGAAGTGCAGATCTGAAGACGTGATCTTGATCTGAGGAAAGCCGCGCGGGTCGGCTTCCACCTGCTGGACAATATCACGGACGTCCCGAAAGTACGGTCGGATGGCGCCGTTCCTCTCGTAGCGCCAGTCCTCTTCCGGGGCATCGTCGGAGTACTCGTCCTGGAGGCAGACGAAGGTGGTCACACCTAAGCTGAGAATGCCGGTGATCAGTTCCCAGTTCTCCTCGTCATCGGGGCAGCCAGGAAATGCGCCCACTAGCAGCATGCCTGGGAGGACCCAATTGGATTCATCCGAGGGCCCGCAGTAGTCCTCGGGATGCCTTGTGATCGAACTGAAGGGTTCCAGGTCGACGAAACGCTCGCGACGCGGGAACTTCCAGTGCGGCACGTGGTCCCGAAAGGGCTCCAGGGACACCACCTGCTGCGCCCCGGGCTCCTCATCTTCCTCCGAGCTCGTGCGTTGGTCGTCGTACGCCTCGTCCTCGTCCTCGTCGCCCCACGCGATGTTCACCTCGTTTTCGTCCTCAGGGTCGTGGGGCGAGGGCTGAACTATGGTGCGCCCGCGCAGCGCCCCTCCGAGCGCAGCGATCGCCCCACGAAACCAGAACCAGGCGAGCTCCGCGTCACGAGGTGAAAGTGCCGCCAGCCCAGCGCTGTGCTCTCGCACCTTTGCTTCCTGGCCGTTGTGCATGATCAAGCCCACGTGGAGCTGCAGGAGCTTTTGATGCATGAGCGCCAATTCTTGGGCTCGGCGATCCTGGTCATCCTCCAGGTTATCACCGGCCTGCAACCCAGCCGCAATTGCCGCACTCTGCAGCGAAGCGGCGAGTGCGGCATGCTCCTCCGCCAAGACAGACGGTGCGCGCGAGAGGCCCTCGATGTGCCTCTCGATGTTCCCCGCTGGTACCACCATCTCGCCGCCATCGATATCGCGGGACCCTTGCTTGTGCTCAAACGATGCCGCCGTCGCCGCCGCCGCCTCCGATGATGATGATGATGATGATGATGATGCCGATATCTCAACAAGCTGCAGCTGAAGCTGCCTCGCGCGCTCCTCACTCTCGTCAAGCTTGATCTGGAGCGCCCTGTTCGCTCGCTCCAACTCGGCCGCCCTGTCGTCCGCCTCGGAGAGCGCCGCCCGAAATTTGTCCCGCATTGCATCCACGGCGCGCAGTAGGGACGCCGGTTCCTTCTTCTGCTTCTTTGCCGGGACGACCGACGACGACGACGACTCCTCCAACTTTTTAATGCGGGCCCGGTACGTTTGCAAAAGCGCATTCATTGTCCTCCGCTCCTTCTCCAATGATTCATTCATCATTGTCATGCACGACGAGCACACGGGCGATGATTCGTAAGGGGAACGAAAGAGCACCTCCAATTATGATTATGAACCGTGGAGGCTTCACTAAAGAAAACGGTTTGAGGACCGTATCCTCCGATTTCGACACATTTTGGGGATTTGAAAGGATTTTACTCGATTTCAACGGCATCGTTCGTCGTGTGGATAGATTTTCCGGCACATACTTACCTTGAGACACTTCAAGATCTGCGTCTTGGCTTTCCAAAACGTCCTTACTTTTGAAAATCCAATGAGGTGGAGACTCGTGACGAACCGTTGAAAGATATAGTCGGTGGCGTTCTCATCTCAGGTTGCACATTTTTTTGGGTATATATTACGAGTTTCCAGTCTACATCTTTCAACGGTTCGTCACGAGTCGCTACCTCATTGGATTTTCAAAAGTAAGGACGTTTTGGAAAGCCAAGACGCAGATCTTGAAGTGTCTACAGGAAGGTATGTGCCGGAAAATCTATCCACACGACGAACGATGCCGTTGAAATCGAGTAAAATCCCTGGAAATCCTTGAATCCTTCAAATTTGACAATAATTGTTTGGCAAATGTCCGATCGAGAAAATTTAAATTATTTATTTGTGGATTTCTCCTTGACGACTTCCGAAGAAATCGGTCCCCCCGCGGAAGGAGAGAGTACGCAAGCCAGCACGATCATGGCGGCGGACCCGCGCGAGGTGAGCGCGCTTCGCCAGCACATAAGCAGCCTCCCGGAAAATTCTGTGTTGCGACGCAAGGTGTCTGCTGCCATCGACGAAATGACGGCCGCGCCTCCCGATACTGAGTTCGTGCGGATCATTCACGATGCCCAGCTCCCGACTCAGCCTCGCGGCTCGGGCGACCTGCTTGCGCTGGCGGTGCACTGCCTCCTCGTGAAAAAGCACGGGTTCGTCGCTACAGGAAAGGAGCCCGTTCCCGGCAGTTCCGCGGTCCCCGGGTTTGCGCCGCCCCTGCGGGTGCAGGACATAAGCGAATCGAAGCTCGCCCCGAGCAGTTGGCAGAGTGGTGGTGGCGCCAACGATGACGGAAATTGCGTGTTCACGTATCGCGACGGAGCGCGCCGCCCATACTCTATGCGAGCAATTCGAGTCGCGTCCACTCTCGTGGTGCATTTTGGGGCTGCACCCCGTTCGGCTTCAGCGTCGCAAGCGATCGACGCGTCCGACGTATCCTCGGCCGAGCTCGACATCGAGAAGTACCTGGACACCGACTCGGTAGCCGCTACAAGTAGCTGCTGGCTTGATCCTGGTGCGCTCGACGCCGCCGTCACAGCAGCGCTCTTCTCATCCGGTTCGCCCGCCTCGTCTTCAGCCTCCACAGCACCAGCCACTTCCAAGCATGCCGCTCCCACGACACGTTCGTCGTCGTCGTCGTCGTCGTCGTCGGCGGCGGCGGCGGCGAACTCACCAGCTTCGCAACCGGCGTCGAGGCCCCTCCCTCGATCGATTCACCCCCCACGGCCAATGCCAGCAGTTGCGCCGCCTCGATTTCAACCCCCGGTGAGTCACGAGAGTCCCCCGCAAGTCGCCTACGCTTCGAAGTCCTGAGACCCTCGTCCTCTTTACGTTTGCGTGGCACTTTTCTTGCAAAAGGTACACGCGCCAAATATTGGGCCCTTCGCTCCGAGTCGTGGATTCAGGCCAGGTGTGTGCTGTGAAGCGGCCGAAATGGCGAGAGCTTTTTGTTTGTTTGCTGTCCACCACTCGAACGTGATTGATTGCTGGTTTTTGCTTCATACAAAGCAGGTGATTTCGATGGCGATCTTCTTCCCGGTGGCGTTGGCGGTGTTGGCGCTGGGGGTGGCAATCTAATGGGGCCGGTAAGTCTATAAGTCGCGCTTTGGTCTTATTTTGTTTGTTGCAAGGGACTCTGGCCTCAGTCTTCTTTCTTACCCATGTTTCAGGGGTTTCTGGGACCGGGAATGCCGGCCGGATTCGGTGGTGTACCGCGCCCGCGGTTTGACCCGTATGGCCCTGCACAGCCGAATAACGACCACCTGAGAGTACCTCGTCCTGATGATGAAAATCCACCGCCCTCGGGCATGTACTTCTAAAGCCAAAGACTCCCCGCTAATGGTGGTATCTGGTATTGATCAGTCGAATTGATCAGGTATAGGAGGTGCGCTGCAAAAAGGAGAAGTAAGGAGCGATGCAATATGGATCCGTCGAG
>Ga0099800_1104_pt1 | contig 23851 bp, 23 predicted proteins | sample Uncmet6_SortRC_1_FD_89868 | JGI IMG/M metagenome (GOLD analysis project Ga0099800, IMG submission 89868) | Marine eukaryotic communities from CALCOFI LINE 67, Pacific Ocean - CN11_C50_N6_SortRC_1 | ecosystem: Environmental > Aquatic > Marine > Oceanic | place: Pacific Ocean: Monterey Bay... | reverse complement strand
TAATATTTATTGAAGAAATCACGCCGATCTAACCACTTAAACATATCGAATGACTCTACACGTATATTTGATCGGACTTTTGCTATAATCGATAAAATCATTTTGGAAGTCATCTCGGGATAATCATCTTGGATTGATTTGATTACAATCTTGGGCTTGATTCCAAATTTTACAAGATCAAATATTTTCTTTTCCATTTTGCAATTGATTTTTGTTTTATCATTAACTCTCGAGGTCATTTGTGAATCATCACACTTGTTTATCACTTCAATATCAACCATGGCATCCTCATTCTTTGTCAGTCGAATTTTCATTTCACAGTTTTTGTGAAACACACATTTTGCGAGAACACGTTTGTGTGTTCGGTATACTGAAAAATGGCCATGAAATAATTTACTGAGAGTTTTCTTACGGAAAGCTTTATCGAAACTTTTGCAAGGCACTTGTTTGTATAATTTCCAGTCAAATTCGTGTTCTCTTTGTTCAACTTTCTGTGGTAGCAATGGAACAATCAATGGAACAATCAATGGGACACTCATGATTCAAAACCGAACCATTGCAATCAAGTTATCGAAAATCTCATTTTCAAAATTTTTTTAGAGTAATAAGTATTCTACCTTTATTTTTTACTATTTACATAGTATGCATTCAATCCAACAGCTTCAAACAGTAAATGGGCGAAGAATCCTGTAAGAAATAACGCAAATTCCATGACATGATTCTTATTCCAATCCTTGCATATCTTTGGCAAATTTGACTTGAACATCAAACCAGCTATAAACGACACTAAGGAACCGACGCCAAGAATGACGATACCAACAACAAGAGCTTCTATGAAAATTTCAACAAAATAGTTCATTTATAGTTATAAGGATAAAAAAATTACATAAGATGTGGTGTTGGCGGGCGCATGAATTTCTTCTTTAACTTCGTCCGACGTGTTTTTCTATTCTTATGAACTCTTTTCAAAGTGAACTTTTTGCGGGGTCTTATTTCTTGTTGAATTTCTACAAGTTCATCTTCGACGACAGGCTCTTTTTCGAGAGGCTCTTCGACGACGGGATCTTCTTCGACGACAGGGTCTTTTTCGAGAGGCTCTTTGACGTCAGGGTCGTCGTCAGGGTTTTCTTCGACATGCTCTTGGACAGAATAAATCTCTTGCCCCATTTATAATTTAGCGACACATTTGTTTTCCTTTTTAAACGCAATAATCAAAAGCTGCCGATACTCATTTGATCGTCTATGTCTTCATCTCCCTCATCATCAGACACTAGATAGAAATTATGCCAAGCAGTGCTATATCGATCCTTATAACTATGGTTGTTATGTTTCACTTTGTTCATGAAATCTAACATAACGTGACAATTGCAGGAGCAATCGATGCCTTGATTGAAGTTAACTATAGATCGAACATAGTGGGACTTTGGTTCTGTGACTTTTATGCATTTCTTTTGTGTGTGTGTTGTACAACAAGAACATCTAGAATAAACGGTTAAGAAACGATCAATATCATCGACATTCTCCCGAATCACCTTTTCGAAGTCATAATTACCAGTTTCAAAGCATTGTTCATCGTAAATTTTGGTCAACTTCAAAGCGCGTGTTTCTATCGAACAATGATGGATGGAATCAAACGATCGGTAGAGCGGAATTCTTTTCAAAGTTTCGTAGAATCTTCCACGGTGATCTGCATTGAATTCATTAATGAGATCTTCAATTTCTTTCGGGAATCTCTTAAGAATATCAGCCATTTTGATAAAATATATGATAAGATACAGAAGAGTTCTCGAATCATTTTTGGTTTATTTTAGGTATTTTTTTGTAAATCAGTTGAAAATGAAAATACATAAGCAAACCTTACATCATACTTTTTTGTCATATAAAGACAATTTTATTAGACGATTATAATATAATATAAAATAACATAAAATAACAGATTGGACATGGTTTTCTCGAAGTTATTGCTGAATTCTTTCGAAATCGGTCGCGAAAATTTGGTTTTGAAGACGGGCGTCTTGAATGAATACGCAAAATTTATGCAATCTCCGAATATTCCTCTCAATGGAAATATGGTTATTTTGATCGATGACGATCAAAACGATCAACAAAAGGAGAACATAGTGGAAACATTCGGAAGTCTGAATGACAAATTACCAGATTACCTAGAAAAATTGAACCTCAACATCAAATCGATTAGTTTCAAAAAGAAAGATTGGATTCATTCAATCCTCACGTTTCTTGATTCTAATTTTCCAATTTATAGCGAAACAACGAAAGAAAGTATGAGGAAAGATTTCAAATGTAAAATTGAGGAATCTTTCTCGAGCACATACAATTCAAAGATATTCAACGAATATAAGATCAAAAAGGGAGATTTGTATAGCAAATGTTGTGAAATTGAGTATAACGATGCAGTTCTACATGTAATCTCAGACTATTTACAAGTCAACGTTTCAGTTCTCAACAAATTTGGTTATAGAGACACGTGCGCTCTCACAGAAGATAGGAAATCGATCGTTTTATTTGAAACTGATGACGAAATCGGATGTCTCCTTGAAGATTGTGATGTGATATCGACTACATTTCCTATCATCGAAGAATTACGATCTAAGAGAATTTCTATCTATACAAATAAGGAGACATCCGAGAAATATTCTAAAGTTCTGCGTATGACCAAAAAACAGCTTGAAGTTATTGCTGGAAATTATTCGATCTCGTGTGCAGATAAGAAGAAAAATGAAATTTTAGATGAAATTACGTTGAAACTTTGAAGAACTGAAGAACTTAAAGTTTTTCAAATTTTTTATGTTCGTTTAATTTATATATTCATTATAACAATGGTAACTGCGTCGGAAAGAATAGATCTAGCAAAACAAAAGAATCTTTATTTTAATACTAGAAATCACAGAAGTCACGATTCGGATGTGATCATGTCTCGTCGTAAGTTCAAGATTGCGAATTCAGATGCTCCTGCAACCGATAGCGTTATTCAAAATAACCTAGCGGAAGAATCGATCGTTGACCTATACACGTTGATTTCAGGTTCCATATATCCTCACGCTACGAAGAAAATCGTATCTTATTACAAAGATAATCAGAGTGTATATGGAAGCTACATCGAATTAGTCAACAAAAATAATAAGCAACATTTGAAACTTGTCCGTAATACGGTTGAAAACAGCCCACATACGATCAAAATACTTGGGTCCAATCAGAGAACGTTCAAGCAAAAAAACGAAGATGTATCGGAGGTATCGATATCGAATCAAACACTGAATTATATCGATGATCAAGTTTCGATTGATCTATTGGAGAATACACCTTCGATTTTTAAATATTACCGTATTGTCGTGACATCTATACATTCGGGAACTTTCATGGAACTTTCTTCCGCTTCATTGGTTTAGATTTGTTTTTTATACACGTGCGTAATGTATTCTTGTGAAGGGAATGAATCGATGGACGATTGTGAAACTTGAAAGATCTTCATGGTCTTTCTGTCGTAGAACCGAATTCCCGATAGAACGTTGTTGTTTCTGCATATTTTCATTTTGTTTGTGAGAATTTTGAATTCAGGTTTGTTGGCATATTTGACTGTTACATGGTCGACTTCGTCCAGAGTTTTTGTTACGAACGTTTCTATTGGAATATAACTGTCTCTGTTGTTAAATGCCTGCACTTTAGCTCGCGACGCGCGATTTAAAATGTATCCGTCGGTCAAATTACAAAATCTCTTGCAATCGTTTGTATTCATAATTTCGGTAATCTCTCGATACAAATCGTTTGAGCAACACATATCCGAAAATGTCAGATCAAATTTACATACGTTCGCGTCGTTCAATCTGCGGTGAATTTGATATCTGGCAAATATAACTTCTCGCAAAACATCTTGAATTTCCTTATCGAAACATATTTCATCATTTATGATCCTTGAATGAAGAATGATGGAACTCAGGTCTATTCTCGTCTTTAGACCTATCATATGGGAATCTCGTAAAATGTAATCGAGTTTGTCGGTGTCAATACCGTGAATGGTATTGTTTACAATACTGAATTCCCATCTATTTTCGCGAGATGTAGGTTCGATGACTTCACTCACAAAGCTAACATCGTGTTCGTTCAATTGAATGTCTTTCGAAATATATTGCAGTAAATCGATCGAACGATTCTCGTGTTCTGTCCAAGGATTCGTATCGTCAATCATATCATCGGCAATCATATTAGGAATGACACATTTATCAAAAACGTGGCTTCCCGGTCCATGACCGAGATCGTGCACAAGAGCACCGATTTCAATGAGTTCCTGCGTCTTTTCTGGAATGTAAGCATACGTTTTGAGGTGTTCGAGTAATTTGTGTGTGATGTAATACGTTCCGATTTGATGAATTTTCCTCGTGTGCGTTGACGAAGGAAAGACGCGATACGCGAGACCAGTTTGCATGATATAATTACATCTCTCGAATACGGGATGATCGATAATTTTCTTGATTCTTCCACTGACTTCGATCGGTCCGTGGATGGCATCGTGAATAACTGTATATGATGAAGACATTTGACTGTTCTGAATGTTCTTATTTTAAGTTTATATAAAATCCATCATCATTTTTCATATTTTTTTACGGTTTCACGAGGATGAACTCAGTATGACCTAAAATTCACAAAGTGTTCGTCGTGTGGTTTGGGAACCTTTCTGGATGAACGCGAATTGCCATTGTGGTATGGCTCGTAGTTTTTGAAGGATTCACTATTATTGAAAATGAAAATGAAAACTCCATCTTCAAACTTACCACCAAGCATGTCGAATAGATCTTCAAGATCGTCATATTCTATATCTTCCAAACTATCATCAATTTTTTCGCCTTTTTAAAATCTTTCTTGTCATCTTCTAATTCTTTATTGAATATGTCACCAATTTGTGGAATAATAGTGATCATGTCAGTGTGATAAGTAATTTTTTGGTTCTGATTTTTTGAACTCCATCGATCAAGAATAATTTTTGCACGTCGCCGCGCAGTATTTCACGGCGCCCTTTAGTATATTGCAGCGGCGCGCCGGGTTTCGCGCGACCTGGGCGCAGGTGATCGGCTTGCCTTTATTGTTGATCACGAACCAGTCGCTGTCGTCGCTGTCGCTGCCGCTGCTGTCGCTTTCGCTTTCGCTTTCGCTTTCGCTTTCGCTTTCGCTTTCGCTTTCGATTTCGCTTTCGATTTCGCTTTCGCTTTCGCTTTCGCTGCAACTGAATTCATTACTCATCGTACACCCATCATCCTTCGTCCACTTACACACTTGTACGTTTTTGTCATCATCTTGAACCCATCGACCTTCTTCTCCACATTTTTTCTTTCTATTGTTTTCATCGCTTTCGTTATCATTGATATCACTGCACACACTCGCATCTCTATATTCGTCATCTGAAATAAGATCACCACACCCACTAATAGAAGACAACGGGTCTAGATCAGGTTCTGGGGCCGGGGCTGGGGCAGGGGCCGGGGCCGGGGCCGGGGCTGGGGCAGGTTCTGGGGCCGGGGCTGGGGCTGGGGCTGGGGCCGGGGCTGGGGCAGGGTCTGGGGCCGGGGCCGGGGCCGGGGCTGGGGCTGGGGCCGGGGCCGGGGCTGGGGCTGGGGCGTCGGCTGGGTCTTCGGCTGGGTCGTCGGCTGGGGCGTCGGATGGGGCGTCGGCTGGGGCAGGTTCTGGCTCGGGCTCTGTTTCATCTGAGTTGTCATCAAAAAAGACAATATAAAAAATAAAGCCAAGTGTAATCAATACTACCAGACCAATAGCTATATATAGTTTGTTATCTGGGTTTATTATATCATACATGTTCATATCTATATATATATCATAAATATAAAAAAATTGAATCGTCTGTTCTAAATTCATATTTTTTTGCGGTTTCACGAGGATGAACTCAGTATGACCTAAAATTCACAAAGTGTTCGTCGTATGGTTTGGGAACCTTTCTGGATGAACGCGGATTGCCATTGTGGTATGGCTCGTAGTTTTTGAAGGCTTCAGAATCCTCCAATACATTCTGAAGATCTTCTAGTGACTCTACATCTTCGAATGGCCAAGATATGTCGCTAAATTTAATTTTTCTATTAGTAAAAGTATAATCATAATCGTTTATATCACTTGCGACTTGTTCCTCAATGAATCTTTTATTAAATTTTTTAATTAAACCTACAATAGCTAAGGTACCATTTGATTCATCTCCACATGTTTCTTTGTCGAGTTCATCATTCATGTCAGATATAATGCCATTTAATTCATCACGGATAAATTTTCTATTTCTTTCGATTTCCTGTTCACATTTTTCAGCTCGTCCTACGCCTGTGCACTTTTCTTGTCCTTTGACGTCACCGATTGTTGAAGAGCTAATATTTACTTCTTTTAATGCGTCAATAAGTTGATAGCGTAATAATTGGCATTTATCTTCATCTATATCACCACCGCCGCCGCCGCCGTCGCCGCATTCAAGACTATCACGTTTCGTACATCCCTCATTCTTCGTCCACTTACACACTTCTACATTACCATTATCATCTTGAACCCATCGACCTTTTTCTCCACATTTCTTCTTTTGTTTTTCTTCAGTCTCGTTATCATTGATTTCACTGCACTTATCCACAGAATCGTATTTTTTATCGTTATCAAGATTACTACACGATATATCATCATCCCACGGATCTTTGTCACTTCCGTCGGAGCTTTCGGTTTCGTAGCCAGGGTCGGTGTCTGACTCACAGTCAGAACCTGTCACACAATTGCCATTTTCCCACTTGCACAATACGGCTCTTTCTTTTGATACTGAATTTACCCATCTTTTTCCACATTTTTCTTCAGCTTCCGAATCATTTTTAATATCTTCGCATTCATCTGCGTCCTTGTATTGTTTTATGTCTTTACATCTGTTGACGCCGCCGCTTACGTTGTTGGGGGTGTCGCTTCTCTCCTCTATGATTTGAAGTATTTGTTCTAAGTTGGATGCGTTGTTTTCCGCAAGTAGATCGGCTAAATCTTCAGTAGACATCCCATTGCTGCCGCTGTTTCCCGCAGCCACGATTGTAGCTATATCCGTAGCGGAGAGTTGACTGTTGTTTTCCGCCACTATTGCGCGAACATCTTCAGCTGTGAGGCCAGACGCTGGGGCAGGTGCCGGTTCAGGGGCATCTGGGTCTTCTTCATCATCAGAGTTAACAATAAAGATAATAATGCCAATCACACTCAATATGAGCACACCAACGATTACATATATTACCGTTTTCTTTGAGTTACCTGGGTCGTACGCGTCCATATCTATTATATTATAACATATAAAAAATCTCGTTGATTATAGTTATAGCTACATATGGAAAATTCCGCAGGCGACTATAGTTTTAGTTTTGGTATTTTTGATTTGTTTTCTTTACTAATTAAACCATTTTTTTGGCTTCGTAATAGGCTTGAAAGTGTTTTTTAAATTTTTTTCTTTAAATGTCCTCGTAATAGGTTTGAAAGCGTTTTTTAGCTTTTGTGCTATTTTGCCAAATTTTGGTATGAAAGCATCGACGAAGCCGGCTACTTCTCCAAATAACCATATTAAAAACATGAATCCTAAGATAACGAGAACAATAATACCAACACCTTTTACAATAACTTTTGCTGCAAAATTCTCAGCAGGTGTATTCATATCAAAATGTTGTATAACATATACATATATTTTTGTTGTGAAAGTTGTTGTTGTGAAAGTTGTTGTTGTGAATTTTGTAAAATGTGTAAATTTTGTTTGAATTAATTCTTTTTCTTCTTCTTCTTCTTTCCGAAGATTTGACCAAATTTCGGTGTAAATGCATTAATAATTTTTGATAATTCTTTGGTTATAAACCCAAACCAGCTGAAAGCTAACGCGACAGCTGCTATTAACACTACGAAAAACAAAATATATTTCATAATTCTAGTATCTGAGTTTGGCTGTGACTGTGGCTGTGGGCCGTACATACCTCTATATATATACAACATAGATAAAAATATAACGTAGGAGTGCATTCGTAGGAGTGCATTAACCCGGAAATATCTGGAAATAGAATAAATGAAAGTTGCGTTATTTGCATAACAATACACAAAATAATTATATAAGTTCAGAATAAGTGTAATCAACCGTATTATGGTTGAATCCATACATGTAGGAATCATTCCAGATGGAAATCGTAGATGGTGTAAAAAGAATAATTATCATCTTGATGACATGTGTAAAAAATGGATTGAAATTGTGAGCGTCGTGATCGAAGAGCTATTGCATATATTGAATAATGGTAACAACAGATCGAAGACAAAATACAAAGATTTGATGAATATAAACGAACTAAGCTTGTATGTTTGCTCGATTGATAACATGTCAAGAAATGATGGTTCGATAGAAACAATTTGCAATTTCATACGTAAATTAGAAGAGATCTATACAAACAACATGAATAATCTCTGTGCTGAAAACAAAGATAAGATAACACAAAAAATTAACAAAACAAAAATAAACATAATTGGTGAAGTCGATTTACTTCCCTCGGATATACAGGAAATATGCGACAAATTATCCGAAGAAAGAGATGCAAATCCAGAATTTACTATTAATGTGGCGATTGCATACGATTACAAGAAAGACTTGTCAAACTATGGAATCTTTAATGATGTAAAGTATAATAGAGAACAGAGTGATATTGACTTAATCGTTAGAACAGGAGGAGAAAAAAGAATTTCTGGATTCTTTCCGTCAAAAACTATATATTCGGAATTCTTTTTCAAAAATAAGCTTTGGCCCGAGTTCAGACTTCAAGACTTAAACAACATTGTAAAACTATACAAGAAACGAGAACGGAGATTCGGTAAATAATATGCGAATAAGAGAAACATTGATCGTTTTCAAAAAAGACAAATGTGTCAATATTTTTATATATGTATAGTTATAAGCAAAATGAATGTAAAAGAGCTTTTAATCGGTCCACTTAAATCAAAGAAAAATTGCAAGTATTTCAACATTATCAACTGGATCATTGTAATAATGATAGGCGTTCTTTTCATACCTATGGTATTTTTTCTACTCAAAAGCACTAAGGGTTTAAAAGAATTTAATCTCGATACGCGTTTTGCAATTTTTTTAATTAGCGCTATTCTTCAAGTATTTTTGGCCTGTACCTTGTTCATTGTTCGTGTTGTACATGGCATGTGCCTCAAATCTCTTGATTAAGTCATTGAGAATGATGAAAATTCTCTAGTCCATTAGTTCATGAGACGCTTTATTTTGAAACTCTTTCTATGAAATTCAGAGTAACCATGGTCTTTTATACCGTTGATGTGAGCTTTTGTGAGATAACCCATGCATTTGCGTAAATTATACTTTGTATCCAACTCTGGATGTTCATCGCACATTTTGATAATATCTTCGTCGTGCTTGACTTTTGCAAGGATCGATGCGAAACCTATTTCTTTGAATGTGTCGTCGCCTTTTATAATACACTTAGATGAGATGAAGTCATCGTTTTTAATGGAAAAATACGGATTGAAACAATTACCGTCGACGTAAATTTCGTCGAAGAGACCGTCAAGTTGATCGAGTGCCTTGTGAAAGGCTTTTTGAGTCGCCCTGAGAATGTTGATTTCATCAATTACTTGTGGGGTTTCTTCGGCAATTGCATATGCGACTGCGTTTCTTTTGATATATTCACTTAGAATCTTGCGTTTTTTCGGACTCAATTTTTTGCTGTCAAACGACTTTACTTTAAACGGCAATTCTTCTTTTACTTTTGAATCGTCCGACCAAATGACCGCAGCGACAACAACGTTGCCAAACGCAGTTCCTCGGCCAACTTCATCAAGATAGACAATGGGCATTTTCGACTTTATAGAAAGAATATATAAATTTCTCACGAAAGTATCAAAACTGTCACCATTTTTCATTTTTCATTTTTCATTTTTTGATTTCGTCTTCAACAAATAGACTTATATCTTTTCAACATATAAAAACATCACAATTAATGGAATGTAGACTACCAATATATACAATATGAGTCTTTTGAAGGTAAGCGAGTTCGATTCTTCGAAAATTACATATTCTGATGTTCGACCCATGGGGCCGAATGCGAAACAAGTTTATATCAATTATGACGATTCTCAAGTTGTTTTTGCAACACCAAAACTAAAAGTTCCATTCGGATTGAGCAAATTCGAACAAGAAGGTCAAAATCCTAAGTATTCTCTTGATCTGAGTTTCGGTGATCTCGGAAATGAGAAAAATAAGGTATTCTTCGATGCGATCAAGTCTATTGATGAGAAGGTTCTCGCGGATGCTACGAAAAACTCGCTCATTTGGCTTCGCAAGCGAAACGTCTCCGAAGAGGTCATCGAGACCCTCTTCTCACCATCTGTGAAATATTCCAAAGATAAGGTAACCGGCGAGGTAAATACCAATTACCCTCCAACAATTAGGGCCAAACTTCCTTACTACAATGGTGAGTTTTCGTGTTCTGTCTATGACCACGATCGCAAGAAACTCGACGAATTCGCTGATAAAATTACGAAAGGCTCGAGGGTAATTGCCGTAATTAAGTGTGCAGGTGTCTGGCTTGCCGGTGGTAAATTTGGGATCACTTGGCGCGTCGAGCAACTAAAGCTCGATAAGCCAAATTCTCTACAAGGCTTTGCCTTTGTTGATGAAGATGATGAAGACTAGACATCAAAAAGAACTCGAACGATTCCCGTTCCAAAGTCTGTCGTTTGACCTGTCATCAAATTGTCGACGGTCCCCGAAACTCGTTCTGTGGTTCCACGCTTGCATCCAGCTAGAACCGATTTCATTAACGATTCTGACGCAGCATTCGTAAATGTATTACCGTAACTGTCTTCTTCCTCATCAGAAAGTAATTCGTCTTCTTTCGCTTCGTCTTCGTTATTCATATATGTGTCATTCCGGTCGAATTCTTTTAGCCCGAATGGAAACCCGTTAAAACACATCCCATTGAAAAGAGTCTTAAGATGCCTCTGGTCGATGCTATCTAAAACTTGACTCGCTTCCTCAGTCAATAGTTTTAAGGCAGCTTCAATACCGAGAATCTTGCATGTATCCGGGACATTATTTGAGAATGTCTCGTTAGAATTGACAGCATTCAAAATAAGAAGCTCTTTCAAATTAGAACCACTAATTTCTGCACTATACGTAGACTTCTTATTCAATCTCGTAGAATCTTCTATTGAATACTCTACAGTATCATAGTATGTCGAATTCGAATATGTAGAGACACCAGAAATGTCGTAATTCTCGATCTTATTTATTATGAATTCGAGTTGAAAATCTTCAAATTCGTCAAGTTTATTGTTTAGTCTGAAAGAATTTACAAATTCCAAAGGGTTAATCTGAAAGATTATTGTATCATGATCTTTCAAAAAAATGACTTGCGGCTTTGTAGACTTTATAGTAATATCATCAATTCGTTTCCAAAGTTTTTTCACGAGTGGGAGAGAAAGACCATTCGGTATCTGAATCGTAATAACATACTTTGTTTGGATTTTGTTAGTATTATAAAGGGTTCGTATATGTTCCTTATACGATTCAATCACATCATCTTTTACATCATCTTCTACATAAATGATTGAGATCTTTTCGGCGATATCCTTCACTTTCATCTGCTTCAACTGCGTTTCGCAAAAGTCTTTTACCAAACGTTCACTATGATTGAACGGAGACCTTAATTTCAATGTCGTGACGGCCGTTGATTCTTTATTTTTCTGAACATGAAATAACTCTTTCAAACGTGGAACACCCATAACTCGACCTGATCCGGCATTGTGGAAAGAATTAAGTGTAAGCTGAGTCGTTGGCTCACCGATGGATGTCGCAGATAGAAAACCGACGGGTTCCCCTATATCTACCATACAACATCTGTATAGATATACTAATTCTTCAACAAATTTCTTGAATGATTCCTTTGAAAGATTGGAATCAAGTATTTGTTTTGGTGAAGAGTATACAAGCAACATAAACTCAAGCTTTTCTTTTCGCAAACGATCAATGTCTAAGTTTTCTAACATTGTGGCATAGTGTTCCTCGATAAACTCTGATGTTAATTCCGTTTCCACAGTTTCAGAATATTTCTTCAGAAGTTTTTTCAAATTGACTGGAAACTTCATATGATATCGGATAGGTTTCACTAAATTTTCATCATCTTTGTAACAAAATTTATGAGCGCTTATGAAAGACTCAAGGAACTTTCCCTTCAACTTTTTGAAATGTTCAAAACCCTTCGTGGAATTTTGCGAATCACCCCGATACTTTGATTCGAAATCCTCTTCAGACATTGTGTATAAAAATTCGAGATCAAAAGTCTGAATATTCTTTCCGTCGAAGCCATCGTCACCATATGAAATCTGGATAATTTTGTCTGATGAATCTACAATGCAGTTATTAAATCCCATTTTGAAATTTTGAAGAAAGTTAACAAGTTGCTTCTGTAAGAAACCGGATTCTCCTGTACTAAGACCCTGTTCTATGATACCCTCGCGCCCTCCAGAACAATGGAAAAAATATTCATCTGGCGTCAATCCACTTGAGAACGAATTTCCAATGAATCCATTATAACGAATATCTATTTCATATTTAGGGTAGTGAGGAAGAGTTCTTGTTTGTGATATACCAATGCGATCTTTACCTACAATTTGTTGTCCAATTATACCTTTGATTTGAAGCATGTTTGACATCTTACCCTTCGAACCGGAATTGATCATGTGTATGAATCGGGAATCTTCATTTTTTTTTATGGATTTTAGGATCCTTTTCTTTGACGTCTCAATTCGATTCATTATAGTTTTTTCTAGAGATTCATTGTCAATGTCGGTTGAGTGTGATTCGGCTGATAGGATTTGTACGTTTTCAAGTAAATCTCTTTTTTCTTCCTGAACCAAAGACTGAACACTCTTTGAGTCTTTTTTTGAATCTTGTGGAGATACATCTTTCGGAGATACAGAAAAAATATTGTTTTTCATATAAAAATTTAGCAAATTCTGCATGTCCCTAAAGAAATTGAAACATGCGTCGTTGCCGTGATTATGGAATATATCAGAAATCATCTCTCGAAGAAACTTTTTGTTTATCTCCTTGTTCTCAGGAACTTCTATAATGTTTGGCAATATTTGCTTCAAGTATTCGCTCGTATTGCTGAAAGTTTCTTTGAAATTTCCAGAATATGTATTTGACAAAGCAAGTGAATTCATTATAGAGAATTTGTTCATATGAACCTTCTCAGAAGAAGCCAAATTGTAGAATGCGAGGACATTATCTTGTATGAACATTGATGATGGTTGATTCAAAGCGGAACTCATTGTTTGTTTGTGAACACCCGCAAGACATTTTGCCTCAGTTGCAGCAATAATTGATTGGGGTACGTGAATATTCATTTCGTCTCCATCGAAATCCGCGTTATATGGTTCTGTTATATTCGGATTCAAACGTATCGAAAGCTCATCCTTACGAACAATAATTCTATGGGCCATCATCGATTTCTTATGCAGACTCGGCTGACGATTCAGAATTATGATGTCATCATCGACTAAATTACGATGAATAATATCACCAACAACGAGTTCCCTTTTACCGAACTTGAATTTCTTAAAGTTTATTATTTCTTTAGAACCTTGTTGCTGTATTTGTTTTATCATAGGATATTCTGTATTTGTTCCGAAATTTTGGAATCTTCCTATATTCGAAGATGTGATCGTCTCTGGGACGGTGAGTTTCATAGCCATATGCTGAGGCATACCAATCTGATCAGCATCCATGGATGCATCGGGAATGATAACGGAACGAGCACAATTTTGAACGCGGCGGCTCAATAATGTTTCCGAAATACGTGATGATTTAGATTCAAACCCGTTTATCCGATGCCCAAACGTGTTCAGTGAAGGATCTGGAGTGAAGGGGTTTTCTGTTTTATTGTCAAATAGTTTATAGATTTCGTCTGATAAAAATGAACGCCATGTTTCAAAGCTTTTATCGTCTTTCATAGTCTCGAGCTTGTCATTCATGTCGATGACCTTTTCGTATGCCAATGTAATATGATTGTGAGCTTTTTGACCATTTGGCAACGTATTCGCTTTGCGTATATTTAATGGCACCACTGGAATAGAATGTAAAACCATAGATGATGGTCTTGAATAGACAGGATTATAACCAAAAAGTTTCATGTTTTCTTCAGTTATCTTTTCAAAAAGTGCATATATATACTCAGGAGTAAATAGGATTGTTTCTGTGTCCTTGCCGAATTCTCCAACGATTGTGTTTGCTAATTTGTGTTTGCCCACACTATACGAACCAAACGAATATTTCTTAGGCTGATCAGATTTGCAAAACGGGCATTTGATGGGTTTGTTATTATTACTTTTGATAGTGTTTTTGTATTTCCACAAGGACAAGACCGGGTCTTTACAAGATTTGATTTCCTCGTTTGATGGTAGTTTGATTTTATAAGCTAGATCCATGTCGTCACTTTCACGCATTCTAAAAAGATTGTTACTACAATGATAGCAAACAACACGAAGTAGATTCGTTATGCTGTCGAAAAAGTAAGGGTTAAAAATCGGGGCACTTAACTCAATATGACCATATTCATCCTCAATATCATTATCGATAGGTCCTCCGGGAAAGGGGATATCATTTGGCGTATATCGTTTTGAAGTAAAGATTTTCTTTTTTGATTGTTTTTTGATATCTGTTTCGCTTAAAATACCAAAACGAATGCTTTCTACCTTTTCGATGTCGCCCATTTCCATTATTATTATTCATATAAAAAAAAATGCGGCCGATCAGCACAGCAATTTCACAGCAATTGCACAGCAATTTCATAGCAATTTCACAGCAATGTCAACATTTTTTACAACAATTGCGTTTCTTATTGTTGAGTTTTTCGTGGGTCCTTTGAAATTTGTTCTTGTTACAAACAGAACAGATTTGCGGTTGATAATAATTTTCGATGTCATACACACTACGTTTCTTGTTGTTTTTATCTAAACTCTCATATTTTAGATACATGCTTTCTCATCGATACACTACAGTATGATGAACTCAAGTATATTATACGTCCATTTTTGTTAATTTTGTTCGCTGAATGAGTTATGATTGAAAATGTTTAAAAACGGTAGAAATAGATGGAAATGGTAAAAAATGGTAGTCAAATGAGCTTAAAATGATAAGAGGTCTATATGATTTGATATAAAAATCTAAATACGAATAAAGGAATGAGATCAAGAGTAATTGATATTGATGATCTATCAGATTGTTTATCGAAGTCGAGTATTGATGATGATGAAGTTTACGCGAATGATTCTGAGTGGATCCATCCATTTTACAAGAAGTTAGAGAGTAAACAAACGTCATATCTTGCAATCCAGAAAACTGGTAAAAGAAAACGTAATGATAGTGATCAAGAAAACTTGAAAAAAATTCGGATCGATCCGATGATTCCGATTGAAAACGTTGTTCAAGATATATGTGGAAAGTCGAATTTGGATGATCTTACCATTAAAGAGTTGAAAGCAATAATTGCTAAAAAGAAGTTAGATATTCCAAATGTGAGTCGTATGCTCAAATCGGAACTTCTACTTGCTGTCGAAAATGCACTTTACTACAACGAATATTGTGATGAGAGTGAAGAAGAATCCAATGTTATTAAAGTACAAAGTGTTCAAGAAAACAATACTTTACGCGATGAGCGTAGAAGGTTGCGCAATTTGAAACGTACTTCCATTCTCAAACAACAAGAAATCCAATCCGAAAAAAAGAAGCGAATTAAATCTGAAGTTTTTGATCTGAGCGTTCTATTTTCAGATTCATTGTAATTATCAAATCAATGATTCTTTTTTTCGAATCTTACGTGATTATCGATGAAAAGTCAATGAGTGCCCTATTCTTTTTGAATTTTTCGTAATCTTCAATGCTTTCGAAATAAGTTTCATTAACCTCATCCAATGAAATGTGCTTTATTTTATCGATGATAGCATTTATTCTTTTTTTGCGGTTTCTTCCAGAAAAAACGGGAGTTATATTATCCGCCGTATCTCCTTCGAGAATCTTGTGTTTCAAATATAGTTGGCCTACAATCGGTTTGTCACTTATAATCTTTTCTGTTGCGTTCATAAGTTTTACATTGTTTTGGGTTTCAACAAGCTGGAGAAAATCACTGTCTGATGTGAGTATTATGATATCTTCCAGCGGATTCTCGTTTAAGATATCCCTACATTTTAATGCAATCAAGTCATCCGCTTCATGACAAGTTTTGTGAAGAATTTCACAATTACCACTATTGCTTGCAAATTCACGCAGATAAGTATAAAGATATTTCATGAATCCGTGAATATCTGAGTTTTTAACCCGATTCGCTTTGTAATGCTCACAAATATCTTTTCGCCAATTTTTCGATCCATCCAGAGATTCTAGGGCAATAAAAATTCTCTTCCTATTTTTACAGTACTTTTTGATATGCTTTAGAACTTGCTTCATTAAGCAATCCCGAAAGATTTCCTCATTTTGCCAAGGATTTTCTTGATCGCACTCTTCCTTAAAGCTCAACCAGCGTTTTGCTGCATGATATCTGTAGAATGCGAAGTAGCCTGTATCAATAAAAAGTGTGTTATCCATAGTTTCAATGAACGCTTTATATTTATATGATTTAAGTGGTAATGAGAAGTTTCTTATAATCTCCCTCAAAAATCTTATCATATTTGAAAGATTCCTGTAGTTTCAAATTTTCAAAAGACACTTTAGCTCTCTGTTTGATATCCTCGCAATCCTTGAAAGTCTTATCATTCGTGACTTTCAATCGTTTGAAAGCACATAATTCCATATTTACCTTATATATAGTAATCACGTTTTTTTCAAAAGATCTACAATCGCAAAAAAAAAGAGAATTCCATTTCATTTTAGTACTGAAGGAATTTGGAGCATTACTGGAGAAAGCCTTAACTTCTATCAAACCAAATTCTTCACTTACAAGATCACCTACACACTTGCGCGTGACACTCTTATCACCAAGAATATTCTTTATACAAAGCATGCAAAGGTTTTCAGTTACGAACTCCGGTATGATTGGTAATCTTATATCGAATTCCTTGTATTTCAGTAACGTTTTTTGAAAGAATTTGAATTCTGTGATTACATTGATCAATGTTCTTGGCGTTAGTTTTTCGTTATATTTCTTTTTGTTCAAATATTTCTTGATATCGTACTTCTTGTGTTTTTTCACAGTTTGATTCCCTGAAAAGTATTTAGATATTCTTTTCTTGAGTTTGTCAATCATCTAGACTAGTCTGAATCTATGCCATTATCCTGTATATATTTATTTTTATATGTTCTTTTTATTTCTACGGATTTTCAGTTTACTTACATCTTCGACATTCTTTCGTACATGGACGCAAGAGCCTTTTCCTGCTCTTCTTTAAATTCACGTAGGATCTTTTCTCTTTCAGTTTCACCTGTATCTTCAACTGGTTTTTCAGTTGGCTCTTCAGTTGGCTCTTCAGTTGGCTCTTCAGTTGGCTCTTCAGTTGGCTCTTCAGTTGGCTCTTCAGTTGGCTCTTCAACAGGTTTTGCGTCTTCGGCGTCTTCGGCGTCTTCGGCGTCTTCGGCGTCTTCGGCGTCTTCGGCGTCTTCGGCGTCTTCGGCGTCTTCGGCGTCTTCGGCGTCTTCGTCATCCGTTTCGAGTTCTTCATCGGTCTCATCGTCCGTTTCGAGTTCTTCATCTTCGTTATACTCTGATGCTAAAGTTTCGTCATCAGTTGCGTAATCAGTATAATTTACATTGTTTTCCTCATCTTGAGAAAACAACGTTTCATTCTTTTCGTCTTCAATGCTTTTGACATACTCTTCATCTGTCAATCGTACTAAACCACGAAGAACAAGATCAACATTATATCCATTTGATTTCATGAATATAGTCTTGAGTTCTACCAGAGGTACAACATAGCAATTGTTCAAGGTGTTCCTATCCAAGTCATTCTGTTCAGTATCTACATATTCAAATACATAATTCTGCTTCTTTTGATGAACCCTAACTGTGAAAGCACTTTCATTTAAAAGCGGTTGATGCATCTTCTTTAACGTTGATTTTGCTATGGGGTTTTTACCATAGAAACACCCACCTTTTCTCCACTGATGACCGAACCATTCGTCGAAATTTCTAATCACAGTCTTGGATGTCCATTCGTCGAGTTCTTTCAGGAACTCTTTAAAATCAGTATGCTTATCATAAGAGTAATCTAGGTCAAGTTTCAAGAAACCATTTTTAGATATGGATGAAATATTTAATTCATCTCCTATACGAAAAACAGGCATAGCAAAATATACGGGTTCTTTTGAATTCGTTAAAACATTGAGCTCGATACATCCTCCTTCAAGTCTTTTTCCCTTCTTTACACGTAATTCATTGAAATTTATGGATGTGTATTCATCAATATATTCATTATCATCCGACATTTTAATATATACTTAATAAATATCTAAAAATGGTAGATTTCAAACGCACCTTAGCTTTTATTATTGTAAAGACTTACCACAAATATTCCGACAGAAAACAAAAAACTAAATACAAATATCCCCATCATATTCAAATCGCCAAAGTCGTTAACAAGGTTGATTGACGGGAACTTCACTGAAAGAAATGATGTAAATTTAGGCTTCAATGACAGAAATACGAAAAAAACAAACGCAATGAGCAGAGTTTTCTTGAGAACTCCGACAATATTTTTGAACTTGTCTTCGAAACTTGGACCGGGAACTATATCTCCATTGTCATCTACATTGTTATCTACATTGTTGGATGATTTTTTCTTTTTGACGATCGGTTTTACTGGTTCAAAATCTTCATCATCCGATGAATATTCAATTATCAAAGGCTTCTTTCGTTTCTTAGAACCCTTTTTCATCTTTTTGGATTTTGCGATTTCCTCAGCGTCATAAGAGTCATCATTGATAATCGGTTTTACATCTTCTTGTTCGAAGACAGGATCTGTTTGAATCTTCGTCTCATCTAATTCATTCATGATTTTGTTGACAAGGTCATCGTTTAAAGTTTCACCGTGCTTTTCTTCTTCTACCATTTAAGTTATTTACATTTTTTTATTTGAAAAATTTAAACGCACGATTAATTTGCAAAGACTGTCGATGCCATCCCGCTTTGGATTCGCAAGACGTTGTAATTTATAGCGTATACAAATAAATTGTAATCATATGTTGCAAATTCGATATCATCTGAAATGCCCGCAGGTGCATACTGTGACGGTTCGATCGAAACAGCGGGAGGTGGCTCCATAGTCCTTACTTCCAATAAAACGTTTTCGATACGCGAAAAATTGCAAGTTCCTGAAGGATTATATATACCAGGTTCAATTGCAAAACTATACATTTCTAAGCCATGTTTATCAGTTTTCATATTATGCTGAAACGCCTGAAAAGATTGATGAAATTTCGCATCACTCGATGCATACCGTTCAACACCATCAAACAATAACCGAGATGAATCGATAATATCTTTTTGATACAAGCTGAAATTGAATTTTGTTGGAATCAGCGCACGGCCACCATTAGAATCCAATGTGGAGCTTGTGTTGATACCATTCGCATCTCTTGTGTAATATAGTGGATCCGCATCATCCTCGCCAAGTCTTCGTATATATGCAGCGGAACCTGGAGGAATATACTCGTCATCCCAATTAGTATAATTATTATGTCCATTGAATCTTTGAGAAACATCCGAGCGCTGACCACACCAAATCAGATATTTGACTGGATGGTCAAATTGCAGCTTCAAAGATCTTGTTCCCTTCAAACCGGTAAAACTTAGACGATTGGTTTGTTCAATCAGATAATCGTGGGTTGTTAACGAAAACTTTCGTCTTTCTTCTTCATCGAGATATATGTAATTTGCGACAACATGACAGTCTTGATTCCAACCCTGGAGATTCGATGTTCCGTCTTGTAAGGAAGTCATATCGGGTGAAAAAGATTCTTGTGGAACCGAAGTAATAAAATTTCCAATATGGTGATGACTTGATGTCGGATTCGGGGCTATTCTTTCACCAATCTGTTTCTCTTGTCCAGACTTTGTTTCCAATATAGTATACAATTCTGTGATTGGTCGACATTCAAATTCTATATATACTTCGTGATACTGTAATGAGACCAATGGTAAAGCAAGTCCCGGATTCGTGGAAAACCAAAAAGGTAAAGGAACATATATTGTCCGTGCTTTTATAGAAGGAGGTTGCAAATAGGGATTTTTGGCAAAGTTAGAAAAATAGTATTTTGAAGAATCAGGATTAACATTTTCATCTTGTTTCAGAGAACTTGTTGGGTAAAACCCAGCATTCCATCCGTTATATCCAGGGGCAAATAGATCTGGTTCATGACCAGTCATCTTATCAAAATTATTTTTTTGTGAAGTATCTAAAAATAATTCATGATAAATTTCAATCCATTGACCGTAGAGTTCGCTTACTTTGGTGCCACCTATTGTCAATGTCGCTTTTCTTATTATTTGAGTGCCTAAATTAGGAACCCATTGAAATTCATAGGCGTAATCTTTCCCATTTGTAGTTTCTTCGTATGATGAATAAATATCAGGCAAATTCATGGCAAAATAGATTTTGTTGACCAAATCGCCATTACGATCAATTTTACAACGCATAATTGTGTCTATACCAACTGCCAAAGACTGGGTGCCTTCAAACTCTATACGCTTGTGTTCCATACTAAAATGTGTATGCTTTTTGAAAACATTTTTAAAGTAAGTCATAGAAGGGTTGCCATTCAAATATTCGTTTTGCTGGCCATATCTTTTCAATTGTAATAACCCGCCGCCCATAATTTACTAACTATTAAATGTATATAGATTTAAATATTGAAAAAAAATATACATTATAGTAATTATGGATTTAGAGGAACGCAAGGAAAGAATGAAAGATAAGATATCCGAAACAATCTCCGAGATGAAGGAATTGAGGAAAAATCAAGAATTTGAAGATACTTATTATTATGAATCAAAATCTTTATTCTCAGATTTTACTCCTACTACTCTTCTTAATAGTATCACTCGATTAAATGACAAATCAATTGAATCTGGTAAGAAACTTAACACTATATACATTGTGAATTTTGAACCAGATGAAGAACTCCTAAATAAAGTAAAAATTGTAAACAATAAGCTGAAACACAGATTCATACAGATATTTGAAGACAAGACGTTATTATACAACGTTACAGAACATTTCCTTGTTCCAAAACACACGAGAATATCAAAAGAGAACACAGAGAAGGCAACCGAATTGATGCAAAGACTGCATATAAAGTCACTTTCAAAATTGCCCAAAATTCAGGTAGAAGATCCAGTGGCAAAATTTATAGGGCTCAATGTGGGAGATCTTTGCTGTATCGAAAGAGATAATAGCTTCGTTTATCGTCTTTGCGTTTAAATTCAAGGCAAATTATATATTTGAGTATTTAAAGAAATGAGAATTCTTCTTATTGTATCTATTCTCATTATCGCACTGATATTTGTTGTATCGAACGAAACCTCGATCCCCAAAAAAGCCATAGATTTGTATATCAATGATGAAAATGATGCAAAGCTAATTGAAACAGATAATATTTTACTATACGAATCTCCTTTGATCAGCGGAAAATTCAAAAGATGTGAATCGAGAATGACAAATCATCTTAAACAAACGCGCCTATTTGTAAAAAAGACAGAGAATGAATCCTCATTGTTCATTATAGGTAACGATATGAAAGTCTTCCTTGATACTCAAACAGATTTGTCGCAATCAATTCAATACTCGAATTTGAATTTGATGGAGCTTGATCAAAATAAGTTCAAAGATCTGAAATTTCTTGAACTTCCTATGAAGAATGGGCAGGCGATTAACATTCCAAGTGGTTTCTTCGTATTTCTGGAAGATTCCAACGATTTCGCCTTTAAATATGTGTAAAAGATTCTTTTTAATCTTCTTGTTTATCTTCGATCTTCTTCTTGAGACGCCTACGGACCGCATTTCTTCGGCCTCCTCCGCGCATAGCACCAAAATCAGCGGGCGGAAGTGGTTTCTTCTTAAACATCTCTTCTAATTCTGTAAAATCATCATCTCCCGCATCAATACCCTTGTCTTTCATCATTTCTTTCATGAGACCCGTCATATTTTGCGACTTGATCATCTTTTTGATTTTCTTATTGTTTTTCATTTTCGACATGAATTTCATCGCTTCTTCCTTCATCGCAACATGGTCGATTTCGCCGGAATCCATTTTCTCTTTGACGGATTTAGTAACGTTCGTTATAAGATCCTTAATAGAATCATTAGAAGACAGACTTTTCATGATAGAATCGAGGTCAGGACTATCAAGTTTGATATTTTCAAAGGCAGAAACATCAATATTCTTCGAAATGTCTTTCGCTAGATTTCCAATTTTCGAATTTTCGAGCATTGATATGATATCTTCATCTGATCCACTGTCATCGTCATCATCCGCATCATCGGCATCATCGGCATCTAGACCGCCCATTCCGCCCATTCCACCCATTCCATCTAGACCGCTCATTCCATCTAGACCGCTCATTCCGCCCATTCCACTCATCAGATTCTTTAGCATGTCAATCATATTGTCACCGTCTTTTTCGAAAAATTCCTCGAAAGATTTAGACTTCGATTTGATAGTCTTCCCGACTAATAGTAAAGTTTGAAGAAATTTCCAAATCGCATCACGATTTTCTTCTTTCGAAATCTTTTTAAAAACACTTGAAACATCGATTTCGTCAATACAAATGGGGTTGTTGAAAATTCGCTCATCTTTTGATTTGATCATATCTTCAATAGAAGAAACGGATTTTAGAAACTTTTGCAGTGGCACTGTGTCGTTCTCTTTACATTTTTCGAATTGTATCGAGTCATCACACTTTTTTAGATTTTCTTTGAAGTCATCAAGGGTTTTGTTGAATGTGTTTACAGCTTCCATATGATTAACTAAACTATCAATTTTTTTCTTTGTTTTAAACGCAGATTTTAGTTTTTTTTTCTCTTATTAATTTAAAATGAAATTTGACTACAAAGAATTTGACGTTGTCGTCAAGGAAAAGAAAGACAATCTTGAAGTAGTTGTCCAAATGAAAGGACTGAAGAATATCGATCCAATTGCAAAATATGATGTATCTTTTATTGCTGCGATGCCTGCAAAATACAATCATGTAAATGGATGTTCGAAAACTATCCCGTTTTCAAATAGAGAAAACGCATATGAAAATACAAAAAATAAAGGAAACTTTATTGTAGAAGAACCTAAATTTAGTTTTGATTTGAAGAAACCCGGCTGTTATTATACAGTGGACCAGACAAATCTTGTTCCTCCTTACTTTTCACTCTCTATAAAAGTTGGAGATAAGATTATAAAGAAGGAAATAGCACTTGGATGCCGTTTTGACGAGAGGAAAATGACCCCGAATACGATATTGTACAAACAAACGTACAACAAAACACAGGAAGACATTTTACTTGAAAAATCACTTTAAGATCTTATCACAGTTCTTATCGTGAATCGGACGCAAACCCCGTAATGTCTTCTTTTGAACTACGATACGCTCAAAAACACATCTACCATATGCACCACAGATACAGTCTTTTTTCTCCACACCCGACGAAGCGATTATTTCTTGCCACTGCAGGGGCGTAATCTTTTGAGTAGTTTTTTCTTGCTGCGTTCCGTCGCTCTTCCAAGCTTCAATGAAATCTTTTATTTTATAATTTGAAATCTCATACATTCTTTCATCAGTAATTCCCCCCATTTTTTTTA